>PVML01017135.1_pt1 | contig 224421 bp, 178 predicted proteins | sample 1853371 | NCBI WGS metagenome assembly PVML01 (sample SAMN08533508, study PRJNA380276) | Human gut metagenome, whole genome shotgun sequencing project. | isolation source: participant 1, chromium library | host: Homo sapiens | collected 2017
CATCCGGCCGACTTGCCGCACAGGAACAGCGCTTCACGTTCGTGTGGAAGCGCGACGAAAACGACGACTCCCTGAAAATCTGCTATTGCCATGTATCGCATCCGCTGCCTCCTGCACCAGATAGCGAGCCGCTTTCCGTGAGCGTGAGCAAGCAGGCATACCTGTACCTCAAAGCCGTCCTGATGCGCCAACGCCAAGACGAGGCCGTTACCGTGCGCGACGTAGACGGCACTTCATGGCGCATCAAGCCCGATGAGATCGTGTGCGTGGAGGCGCGAAAGCAGCGCACCGTGCTTCATTGCGAGAAGACGGACGTAACGGTGCACGGCTGCATGGGAAACGTGCTGGAGCAACTTGGATTGGACATGATGTACGTGCATCGTAGCTTCGCTATCAGTCCGCGCCATGTCGCGAGCCTGGAGAAACGCGATCTGGTGATGGACAACGGGCTTGTCATCGAGATTCCCACCAAACGCCTATCCCAGGTGAAGAAAGAGCTATTCGGCTAGCAACAAGGGTTTTCGTTGCGCGCGAGCGGTCTTTCGTTCGCAAGGAGTTGCGGACGGACGCCGTCGCTTCGTATGCTAGGCGTCGCAAGCTGCTTTCAAGCAGGCGGTTCAGAAAGAGAAAGAAGGCCCGCCATGGCAACTGGCAAAGAAACCAGCACAACGGCAGAAGAAGCTGCGGAAAAGCTCGCCGATCAGGAATTAGATGCAACCGGAGGAGGGCCAGGGATCCCTCTTGACCGCATAATAAACCCCAATCGCTACCATTTCGGATGCGGATTATGGGTTCCCAACCCCGGACACGAGTATGACGAAAGGCACTATTGCATTCATTGCCGCTTCTTCTTGGACACCGGCCCGCACTCTTTCGATTGCGTAAGAACATCGTCCCCTTGGGATTGGGACGGCTAGGGGAGGGGATCTTCCGTTCGCGGAATTCAGCATCTAAGCTTGGAAAAGACGACTGAAAATCGTTCAGAACCCTCCATCTCCGCCAAGCACTGCGATGTGGCGGCAGGGCTCACATGCAACGCGCTGCTGAATACGGCGGGGAAATGCGAAGGGCTGAGCCGACAGAGAAAACCGCTCGCTTCGACCCTGCCCTTCGCCAAGAACGCTTTCACCTGCTTGTTCGCGCGCCTTCCTTTCGCCATCTTCCAGCAAGACCACACGGGGAAGGCCTAGCCAACGTCGCCCATCGAGTGGCAGACTCTATCAACGTTGACGAACCCGCTTCCGTCGGTCCAGGCTCCTGTCCACTCTCTTGGGCAATCGCACAGCACAGGGCGATCATCCATCAGGCCCGTACCGGTTTGCCTACAGCAGCAGGCGTAACCTCCTCCTGCCACGACGTTGAGTTCGTCGTCGTCAAGCTCCGCTTCGGCAGGAGCGAAGTCCTCGACCGACACATCGAAACCGGCTTCCCGAGCGATGGCTGCCGCCCGCTCGGCACGTTCCTCTTCGGGCAGGCCGGCGAGGGCGCCGAGTTCCTCTTTGAGCGGCCCGTCCTCGCTCGCCTTCTTCAAAAAGCCTTTCAATTGCTCGTTCATGCGCGCTCCTCTCTATTGAAGGTTTCCGTTGGACTGCAAAGGCATGACTTCGGCAGGCTTCGGCCCGCCTTCGTTTTTATCTAAAAAGCAGTAGAGATTTGGGTACGAAAAACGGCTATACGCGCAGGAGGCGCAGCAAAGCGTGTTATCTTGCTGGTAATTGCACTTGAAGAGTGGGGACACGATTACGGAGCCGCCGGACACGGCAGCAAGCTCGCTCTCGTCGAGCTCCGTTTCGGCGGGGTCGAGATCCTCGACCGCCACCTCGAAACCGGCCTCGCACGCGATGGCGGCCATTCTCGCCGCGACTTCGTCTTCCGGCAGACCAGCGAGGGCCTCCAGCTTGACCCGCAGGCCCTCGTCCTCGCTGACCTTCGCCATGAATTCCTTCATGTCCTGCTTCATTCGTTCTCCTTTCTCTCGGCGATCCTCGCCTGGGCTTTTTCTACCGCCTCGCGGATGCGGGGCGCGTAGCCGCCTTTCAGGATGAGGCACTGGGCGCGATCGGGCGACAGTATGTCGTCAGGGGCGGTGAACAGCGCGCTCGCGCGGCACCCGCCAGCGCATGCGCCGCGGTGCTCGCACTGGGCGCACTCGAGGTTGTGCTCCCACAGCGCGCTCACGCGCGTATCGATGAGCGAGAGGTACTCCGAGTCGGACAGACCCTGCCTCAAGCCGATCTCGGTGGCCAGCGGGTACCTTTCCTGCATCGGCATGGACGACAGCGCCATGCACGGCAGCATCCGCGCCTCCGGGGACAGGTAGAGCGTCTGGCGCGCGTGGCCGCACGTCACCTGCGACGCGCACGCGGCGGGGTCGCGCTCCTCCGGATGCTTCCCTATGTTGGGGATGGTCCAATCCCCGCTGCCCGGACGCCCCATGAAGAAGCCGCCCAGATGCAGGCCCAGAGGCGCGCCGTCCTCGTAGAAGCAGGGGATGTAGTCCAGGTAGACCTCGAAGGTCTCCTCCAAGGTGAGCGACCTGTCCTCGCCCAGGCGCTCCCACGTGTCGGTGTCCGCCACGGGATTGACCTTCAAGCTCTCGCAATGGTGCGCCGCCAGCGTGCTGACGCTCTCCCGCAGCAGGTGCTTGTTGCCCTGGTGCAGGCACATCTCGGCTCCGGTGGGAAAACCCCGCTCGTGGCAGAGGTCGAACGCCGCCAGCACCGCGTCGCCCGCGCCGGGGACGCCGCGCATCCAGTCGTGCCAGCCCTGCGTGCCGTCGTAGCTCATGTTGAACTCGGGACGAATCTCGCGCTCCTCCAGCTGGTCGAGCAGCTTCTCGTCCACCAGCTTGCCGTTCGTGTAGATCTGCGCGATCCGTATGCGGTAGGACAAAAGCGCGTCCACCAGCTCCATGAAATCGCGGCGCACCAGCGGCTCGCCGCCGGTCAGCGACACCTCCAGGATGCCGCAGTCGGCGATCTGCCGCGCCAGGTCCATCATGGTGTCGTGGTCGATCTCGCCCAGCTTCGCGTCGGGCGCGGACATGTAGCAGTGGCGGCACCGGTAGTTGCACTTGCCGGTGATCGACCAGTGCGCGGTTCGGACGAAGCGGTTCTGATAGCGGCGGTACTCCTGGTCGGGCGTGAGGCGCTCGCCCGGTTCACACCGACGCACGGCACCCTGCTCCTCCAGCTTCTCCACGAAGGCGCGCACCTCGTCGCTGATGATGGGCAGCGATAGGTCTATCTGCCCATCGCACAGCGAAAGCGCCTCGAACGTGCGCGCGTCGACGAAGCGCACGCCGTTGTGCGGCCGCTCGACCACGGCATAGGGCAGTTTCTCCCAGCCCCGCAGAACCAGATCTTCTCTCAAAAGTCGCTTCATGTCGCTCTTTTCTTCCTTTACATGCGCACGCCGCCTCGGCGACCCTCTCCCTCCCCGCTTACGATGAGGCGTTTTTCGGCTTGAACTGGCAGGCAAAAAACGGATAGAGCATCTGCTTGTTGTGGCACGTGGCGCATATGCGATTATCGAAATCCCGGCCATCCCATTGGTCGCAGGTGTCGAACAGGTTTATATACGGCGATCCGGGGCCGAAAAAACTCGATCCGCCGACCGAGGCGTCCAGCTCCCCCTCCGACAATTCCCGCAACTCTGCCTTTGCAGCCATGAAAGCTTGCTCGTCTTCGGGAGACATCTCCACGCCGAACTCAGCGCATGCCTCGCGCAACTCCTCAATCGTCTGGATACGCGCGGTGCGCTCCATCATCTCCTGCTCGGTTGCCGCCATGATGATTACCCCTTTCTCGTCCGACCGCGCGTCGCGACCGGTGTCTGCGAATCAGTATGGGAACCGCTTCTGCCGTCCGCAAGCCGCCGCGAACGAACGACCGATTACAGCGAACGAACGCTCGTGCATGGAGCCGAACGAAGCAGGGCAGATGGGCATTACCCGACCGAAGCAAAATCGGGCTAAGAAGAAGGAGCGTCGAATCACAACCCAAGAAGCGCTGCTATTCTCACAGGAGCTAAGGGACGAGGAGAAAACCGGCAAAATTGTTGCCGTCTGGCTCGCGCTCACCACCGGCATCAGACGCAGCGAAGCGCTGGCGCTCGTGTGGGACGATATCGACTTGGAGGGCAAGCGCCTTCATGCACGACGCCAGTTCGGCAAGGAGAAAACACTGGATCTTCTATCACGGATTCGAACTTCGTACCATAGCTGGAAATGAGCTTTTGTGACCTTCCATAGAGCTATTTAAGAAAGACGGGATATCCGAAAAAGATGGAGAGATCATCCTGAAGTTGCTTAGCGGTGCTAAGCAACTTGCAAAATAATTGTACATGGCCAAAACCAACGATGCGACTTCTCATACAACGGCCCTGCACATCTATTTACAGCTCATTTGTAAGCTCACTCACCCTGATCCCTAGCCCATCAGCAATCCTGCAAAGATTCTCGATGCCTATATTGCGGCGACCGTTTTCGACGTCCACAAGATAGGTGTGCCCAACGCCGATCATAAGAGCAAAACGACGCAGAGAGATACCTTGAGCCTCGCGCTCCTTGCGTATTCTTTGTCCTAGCTTGATTTTACGCTCATTCATATCCATGCAGTCAAGGTATGTGCTACTATACGGCTGGTGGTATCAAATTTATGACCAGTTATTAGGAGGAAAAGGATGTTGCATGTAAGAACAAGGCGCTCGAACAGCACCTCATTCGCGGTGCTCTGTTCGTTTGCGCTCGTTGCGAGCATGGCGCTTCCAATAATGGAAGCAACCCCGTCATACGCGAATGAGAACGAGAACGATCAACTTGAAGCCACGGAAGATACGTCTCGCGAAGCTTTCAACGGCGAAACGGATGAGGAAACGAGCGCCCTCGCAACAAATGAAGAGGCGATTGAGAAAGGCGTCGATGCTGCGGTTTCTGCCGAGGCCGAGATCCCGGCAGAAACACTGGCAAACGCTTCGGTGCCAAGCAGGGTTATAGGCAAGAAAGTGTGTCCGTTTTAGGGGTGTAAGGGCAGGTCAAACCCTCGATAAACCATCGTTTAAATTTCGGAGGCAGGTTTAAGTGCCTGGCAAGAATGTGTGTCCGCTTTCGACTTGACACCGCAGGTCAGAGGCCGTAAACCGCCCTCTTAAATTCCGTGGTTCAATCACGGGATGAAGAAGATACTGTGCCCTGCGTGCGGGGGCGACACGAAACGCAACGGGAAGACCTCGTCGGGGGCGACTCGTTGGCGCTGCAAGGCATGCGGCGCATCCACCACGCAACGTTACGACAACGAGCCTAAACTGCTAGAGCTGTTCCTGAGGTGGCTGCTCTCGAAAAAGACCCAAGGCGAGTTCGGCATGCCCGGACGCACCTTCCGGCATCTCACGAATAAGTTCTGGGACCTGTGGCCCGTGGCTCCTGTCTGTGACGAGGTCCACCACGTGGTGGAGGTGGATGGCCTTTGGCTGGGGCGCGACGTCGTGATTATGATCGCCTGCACCGAGAAGCACGTGATCGGCTGGCATCTAGCGAGAAGCGAGAACGCGCAGGCGTGGGCGGCGCTCATGGCGCGCATAGCCCCTCCCGACGTCGTGGTTACCGATGGCGGAAAGGGGTTCGAGAAGGCGAGACGCGCCGTGTGGCCGAACACACGCGTGCAGCGCTGCGTCTTCCATGCGTTCTGTCAGGTGAAGCGCCAGACCACGACCAGGCCGCGGCTCCAGGCGGGCGTTGAGCTCTATGGCATCGCCAAGAAGCTCATGCGCATAGGTAGCCTCAACGAAGCTGCGGAGTGGCTTGCGGGCTTCTCTAATTGGTGCACGGCATGGGAAGGATTCCTAAAGGAAAAAGAGGTGGTTGACGGGCGGATCCGCTACAAGCACGAGAGGCTGCGCACTGCGCGCGGCGGGCTTCTGAAGCTTTGTAGGGCCGGTACCCTATTCACCTATCTCGACGAAGGCTTGCTCGAGGGAGGACCTGTTCCGGCGACTACGAACAGGATCGAAGGCGGCGTGAACGCCCAGATCCGCCACATGCTGCGAGAGCATCGGGGATTGAGGCTGACGAGGCGCGTCAAGGCGGCGTTCTGGTGGTGCTATATGGACCTTGAAGCCCGTGCAAGCCCGAAAGAGATCCTGAAGGAAATGCCGACGGACGTCCTGATTGCTGAGTTTTATCGAGCAGCTGCCGAAGCTGGCGAAAAAGATGAAGCGGTGGGGCGCTGGGGCACTGCTGTGCAATGGAATGACCTGCATGCAAGCGGCCCTTATCGCATGGATTACGATTAGGCTCTGGACACACTTTCTTGCCTATAACCCGGGGGCGGCGACAGTAAGGCGAACGAAAGAGCCTTGAGTAGGAAGATGAAGAAGTGTCCGGGACCACTTTGGGACCACCTGATACCCCAAAGGTGACGAAACACGAAAAAGGTCGAAAGCAAACTCGCTTCCGACCTGCGGTTTCATGGTCGCGGGGGCAGGATTTGAACCTACGACCTCCGGGTTATGAGCCCGGCGAGCTACCAGACTGCTCCACCCCGCATCGTTATGTTGCGCCTACCTCTCCTGCCCGAAGTGCCTTCAAACAGGAAAAGCGGCAAGAAAGAATATTACCCGTCTGCCTTAACGAACGCAAATCATTTCTCAGTGATTCACAAGGTCTACACGTTTTTAACTCGATCGAAAGCGAACTCCTGACCCTTGACGGCGCGGCGAGCCTCGCAGCGTACATGAATACAAGCCACGCCCTATCGCACCCCATACTCGGCGTCCTCTTAATCAACGCGAGCCTCGGACTGCTCGACATCCTCCTTGCAATAGCCGCCGTAACGCATGTAGTACTTGGCATCTTCGAACGCGAACATGCCCGGCTCCTGCTTGCGAACCCACTTCTTGAGAGGCGTCTCCGTAAGCGGCACGCACACGCAGCACATGACAGCGAACAACACCAGACACCACAGCCAATCGGTTGCCGTGACGCCTGCGATATGCGCGATCAGGTACGCTGCGGCCGGCAAGAACATCATGAGCGACGTGGCGAGCCCCGTATGGTAGATGGTCTTCTTGCCCTTGTCACGATACCAGAGGTAGGTGGCGACGCCGCCCGCCGTATGGGCGAACAGCTCCATGACGCACAGCAGGATGACGCACAGCGCAACCGCGTTCGACAGAGGAAGGAAGAAGCAGAGCGCTGCGTAAACGAGCGGGATCCACTGCAGCCCCACGTTGGTGACCATATCCGTGAGCCGGCTCATGGGATAACGCGTCGGATCGTAGAGGCTCTCGTCTTTCGGGCGGAAGACGCTCGTGTTGTAAAACCAATGGAGGCCGCCGGGGAACTTCCACTCCTCGAGCACGTGGAAAGCCATGATGAAAGCTACGAAAACGCCCGCTTTGCTGCCCAGAGGCATGACATCCCAGAAGACGGCGGCAAGCACCGCCACCACCGTCGCCGTGACGCACAGGAAGACGATCCACTGGTTATCGCACCATTTGTCCAGTTTCTTAACGAAATTGCTTGCCATTTGTCTACTCGCTTTCCTACTTCGCTTTCTTCGCTTTGCCGAAGAGACCCTTCGGAACGCTGCCGGGATCTGCCGCTGCGGCAGCCTTGCGCTCTTCCCAAACCTTCGCAACGTACTCGCGCTTGTAACCCCAAAGCTCTCGCTCTTCGAACGGATCCTTAGAATCGCGGTCATGCATGAAGAGGATCGGCAAGCCGAACGAGATGCCCAGCAGCACGAGCGAACCGGGAATGCCCCACCAAAGCTGATTAGCGGCTTCCGGCATGAACGTCAGCACGTACCATATGAACACGATGGCGACGGGCAGCTGCAAGAACACCGCCGCGAAAAGACCGGGGTTGTACTTGGACTTCAAGCGCATGTTGAGCACGATGCCATGCGCCGGAATTTGCCAGAGACCCTGGAATATCTGAGCCGCGGCAAGCCAAATGAGCTGCGGGAAGAAGATCGGAACGATATAGCATAGATAGCACAGGACGACGTTGCTGACGAAGCACTGGCGCTGGTTCAAGATATAGCGATCCGGACGCTCGATCTCGTTGAAGACGATCATGTTCGAGATGAGCGGAAAACCGCCCGGCCAGGCATACTCTTCGAACTGATGCACCAGCATGCCCATCCAGCTGAAGATGAGCAAAACCTGCACGTAGTCAAGGGCGGCGCTGCCCCCAAGGCCCATAGCGAACGTGAGGATAACGAAAGCGACCCCTCCGATGTAGTACCAATACCTCTGCCAGAACTTCATGCGAACCGCCTCCTTCAACTGCTGAGAACTGAGTTTTGGCGTATTGACATCTCGCTATGGTTTGTACAATAGTAAACACAACGGTTTGTAGTCAACAGTCTGTTGATAGACAAATGTCGCATGCTCAACGCACTATGCAGTATTTGATTTGAAATGAACATTCGAAGCATTTTTGTCGAGGGAGCGCTTGATGGAGAACCAGAGGATACGCCTGAGCAAGACGCTGTTGAAAAACGCACTCGTGCACCTGCTCCAAAAGAAGCCCTTGAACAAGATTTCAGTACTCGAGATATGCGAGACCGCCCAGATAAACCGCACTACTTTTTACAAGTACTACGGAAGCCAAACCGACCTGCTCAACGAGATCGAGAGCGATTTTCTTGCGCAGCTCGACGAAAGCCTTGCACTCATCCCCGAACAAGAAGGCGCCGTAGCGTCTGTGCTCGCCAACCTCTACGAGCAGCGCACGACCTTCTGCACGCTCGTGCGGGCCATCCCGAGCCACGAATTCGCAACGCACCTCTTCTCCCTGCCGGGCATCAACGGGCTCTTCAAAAACCTCGCCATCGCCAGCAGCTGCACGAAATCACAGACGCAGTATACGCGCGAGTTCATCTTTCAGGGCACCTTCGCCGTCCTCTGCAGCTGGCTGAGCAGCGAAAACCCCGAACCCGACTCTGAAATCGCCGAGATGCTGGAGCTTCTCAAGGACAAGCTCTTATAACCGGCGCGGCATACCGGTTAAACGGAAACGAGCGCACTCCATGTCGGACGACAGCGGGCCCGCGCGATTGCGCGGGCCCGCATGGCAGAACCGGGTTTCGACGAGGACGTTAGTCTTCCTCGGGCACCATCTCGCTGACGGAGGCGTTCGTGATCAGAATCAGCGACGCCACAGAAGCGGCGGCCTGAAGCGCCGTGACCGTAACCTTCGCCGGGTCGGCGATGCCACGGCCGATCATGTCGCCGTACTCGCCAGTCATACAATCCAGACCCTGGCCCAGCGGCAGCTCCTTGACCTTCTCAACGGCCACGTCGCCGCGATAGCCCGCATTCTCCGCCAGAGCGCGCAGCGGCACCTCCAGCGCCTTGCGCAGAATGTCGATACCCAGCTGCTCCTCGGCGTTCTCGCATACGAGGCCGTCCAGCGCGGACGCGGCCTGCAGCAGCGCCACGCCGCCACCGGCCACCAGGCCCTGCTCTGCGGCCGAGCGGGTAGCCAGCAAAGCGTCCTGGATACGGCTGCGGATCTCGTTCATCTCGGACTCCGTGGCGGCGCCCACTTCCATGACCGCGATGCCGCTGGACAGCTTGGCCAGACGCTCGCGCAGAACGTCGCGGTCGTAGTCGATCTTCTCCGTTTCGATCTGCGCGCGCAGCTGATCGCAACGCTGCTCGATAGCCTCGGGCTTGCCCTTGCCGCCCAAGATGGTGGTACGGTCCTTGGTGATCTGCACGCTGGCGGCGCGGCCGAGCATGCTCTTGCGCGCATCGGCCAGCGTCAGGCCGCGATCAGGCGTGATAACTTCGCCGCCGGTGAGGATGGCCAGATCCTCGAGCTCAGCCTTGCGTCGATCGCCCAGAGCCGGCGCCTTCACCGCAACGCTGGTCAGCGTGCCGCGACGGCGGTTCATCAGCAACGTGTTCAGCGCCTCGCCACGCACGTCTTCAGCGGCGATCAGCAACGGATGACCGGACTGCATGACCTCTTCCAGCACGGGCACGATGTCTGCGAAGTTGTCGCCCAGACGCTGGTCGGTCAACAGGATGTAGGGCTCGGTGAGCTCGCCTTCCAGGCGCGCCGGGTCGTCGGCCATGTACGGGGAGATGAAGCCGTTATCGAACATCATGCCCTTGAGGATCTTCACCTCGATGCCGAAGTTCTGAGACTTCTCGACCGAGATGACGCCGTCACGGCCGATGGCATCCATAGCCTCCGCGATCTTCTCGCCGATCTGGCGGTCGCCTGCGGAAACCGTCGCGATCTCGGCGATCTGCTCACGCGTGGTAACCTCGACGGCGTTCTTGAGAACCTCGTCGGCCACCACGTCGGCAGCGCGCTGGATGCCGCGGCGCAGCGCCAGCGGATCGGAACCGGAGATGACGCAGCGTACTCCCTCGCTCACGATAGCGTCGGAAAGGATGGTCGCCGTCGTGGTGCCGTCGCCCGCGTCGTTGTTCGCGGCGATGGCGGCCTCGCGCACGATCTTCATGCCCATGTTCTCGATGGGATCTTCAAGATCGACATTGGCGGCCACCGTGGCGCCGTCGTTGGAAACGTTGGGCTTCTCGTGCTCCTTCTGCATGGCGACGTAGCGCCCCTTCGGGCCGATCGTCACCCTCACGGCGTCGGCCAGCTTGTTGACGCCGGCAGCCATCTTCGTACGGGTTTCGTTGTCGAACGCAATGTCTTTGGACATAGTCTGGTTCCCTTCTCATCGGTGTGCGGCGCTTCGCCATCACCGCGCGCACGATAGGCGCCTCTGCCGCTCGGCTGAAAAACCACTGACCCGAGCATGCGGAAGCTCATAAAAATCACTGTCGAAAAAGTTAGCACTCTTTTGCTTCGAGTGCTAGTCATAACAAGCTTTTTCCTCGTGACGAATGGAAAGCAGCGCTGTTTTGAAGGGCTTCGAACCTCTTGCCAATCGGAAGGCTCAGCACCGAAGCCTCGAAAGCGGCACCCAGAAACATGCTTCTGCCTAATGCGCCGCGAACGCCGATGCTCTACAATCAGGAGCTGCGCGATGCTGGCCGAGCGTTCAACTCGAAGCCGTTTCGCACCGCGCCGCCGAAACAGCACGACGCGAAGGAGCGCCTCCATGGCAGTGATCGATGCCCATGCTCACATATATCCCAACAAGATCGCCTCGCGAGCGGTCGACGCCGTGGGCGACTTCTACCTCATCGACATGTTCGGCGAAGGCACGGTGGAGCACCTGCTGTCCGCGCAGCAGCATGCGCCCATCACGCACTTCATCGTGCATTCGGTGGCCACGACGCCGGGCAGCGTGGAGTCCATCAACAACTTCATCGCCGAGCAGTGCCGGCAGCATCCCGAGTTCATCGGGTTCATGGCTATGCACCAGGACTATCCCGAGCCCGAGAAGGAAATCGAACGCGCCATCGGCCTGGGACTCAAGGGCATGAAGCTGCATCCCGACACGCAGCACGTGAACATGGACGACCCGCGACTCATGAACGTGTACGAGATGATAGAGGGGCGCCTGCCCATCGTCATCCACACGGGCGACTACCGTTACGACTACTCGCATCCGCGCCGCCTGATGAACGTGCTGAAAACGTTCCCCGACCTCGTGGTGGACGCGGCGCACTTCGGTTGCTGGTCGCGCTATGAAGTGGGCTACGACATCCTGCATAACGCCGACAACCTGTTCGTGGACGCGTCGAGCTCCCAGTTCTTCCTGGGGCAGCGCCGCACGGTGGAGCTGGCGCGCATGTGGGGCACCGACCGCATCATGTTCGGCTCGGACTACCCCATGTGGAGCCCTGCGGCGGAATACGACCAGTTCGTCACCGCCGGCTTCTCGGAGGACGAGCTGGAGAACATGCTGTGGCACAACGCCGAGCGTTTCGCCGGCGTGAAGGTGGGATAGCGCACGCAACAAGAAGCCCCGCCATTGCTGACGGGGCCTGAAGTCGTTTAGCTTTCGTCGCTTTCCGGAGCGTGCTCGAGCACCACCCGAATCTTGTCGATGCGGTGGCGGTCCATGTCGACTACGGTGAACGTGGCCCTGTCGTCGCCGTCCTCGATGGTCACGGAATCGCCCTCGTCGGGGATACGGTCGAACACGGTGAGCAGCAGGCCGCCCGCCGTCTCGCATTCCTCGGACTCGAGAGGCTCGAAACCGATGAGCTCGCCCACCTCGTCGATGGGAAGCGAGCCGTCGATGAGGTAGCTGCCATCGTCCAACTGCACGATCTCGTCCGAGCCGCCATGCGCGTACTCGTCGTCGATGCGGCCGACGATCTGCTCCATGATGTCGCTCATCGTAACGATGCCGGCCGTGCCGCCATGCTCGTCGATGACCACGGCGATTTTCGTGCGCTTCTCCTGCAGCGTTTGCAGCAACTTCGCGATGGGCACGCCTTCGGGTACGGCCTGGATCATGCGCACGCGCAGGTCGTCGACCGTCGCGTCCTTAGGCATCGTGTAGAGGTCCTTCACGTGCACGAAGCCGACGATGCGGTCCTTGCTGCCGCGGCACACCGGGTAGCGCGTGTACTTGTACTGCAGCACGGTCTGGAGGCTCTCCTCCAGCGGATCGTCGAGGTCGATGCACACCACATCGGTGCGCGGCGTCATGATGGCCTCGGCGTCTTTGTCGCCCAGGTCGAAGATGTTGTCCACGTATTCGTTCTGCTCGGGGTCGATGAGTCCGCTTTCGGTGCTCTCGTCGATGAGCAGCTTGATCTCCTCGTCGGTGTACACCTCGTGTTCGTTGGCCACGTCGTGGCCCAGCATCTTCATGACGCCGTTCGTAATGCTGTTGAACAGCCACATGACGGGGTACGTGATGCGGTAGAACCACACGAGCGGCGTGGCCGTGAACAGGGCGTAGCGCTCGGTGGAGAAGATGGCCAGCGACTTCGGGATGAGCTCGCCCACCACGATGTGCAACGCGGTGATGATGACGAAACCGATGACGATGGAGATGCCGTGCGTGGCCGCCTCGGGCACGTTGAGTGCCTTGAACAGCGGTTCGAACAGGGCTGACACCGCAGGCTCGCCCAACCAGCCGAGGGCGAGCGAGGCAAGGGTGATGCCCAGCTGGCAGGCTGACAGGTAGGCGTTGACGTTGTCGGCGACGAGCTTGGTGTACTTGGCGCCCTTGCGACCCTCGTCCACGAGGATTTCGACTTGCGACTTGCGTACGCGCACGAGCGAGAACTCGGCGGCGACGAAGAACGCATTCATGAGCAGGAAAAACAGAACGAGCAGCAAACTGAGTGCTATGGGCATAATTGCGGATGGTCCTCCTTTATATGACTATTCGCCATGTAATCGTACGGCATCCGTCCATCTGGTCATACACCCGTTACCGGAAACCCGCAGGTTTCCACAAGTGGGGTTGAAGCCATCCGCCTATGGAGGAGCGACCCAGGAATCCAGAAGCCTCGCAAAGACGCATCATCGCCCCAAAAACACGCTCCAGCGACTGAGGCGTGTTTTTGGGGCGATGATGCGATCGGAAACTCAGGAACATCCGCGGCCGCACGCGCCCAGGCAACCGCGGGGCGTCACGCCGTCGCCAGGTCGCCGTCCTCGTCGACGCTCGGCGCCGCCTCGGCGGTCGAACGTTCGGACATCGCCGTCGCGCCCTCGATGCCGGCGTCCTTCGGCAGCACGAGGTTCGCCACCACGGCCACCAGGAACACCACGGCCACGCAGTTCTGCGCGAACACGCTTTGGATCAGCTCGGGGAAGTTCGCGAACAGGGCCGACACCTGCGTGAAGCCTATGCCCACGGCCAGCGACAGCGCCGCGATGAGGATGTTGCGCTGCGAGAAGCCCGCCCGCGCGATCATCTGGAAGCCGCTGACGATGATGTTGCCGAACATCATGATGGTGCAGCCGCCCAGCACCGCCTCAGGCAGCGACGCGAAGATCACGCTGATCACCGGCAGGAACGCCGCCAGGATCATGATGACCGCGCCCGTGGCGATGGCCTTGCGGTTCACCACCTTCGTCATGGCCACGAGGCCCACGTTCTGCGAGAACGACGTGATAGGCAGGCAGCCGAAGCACGCCGACAGCGAGCTGACGAAACCGTCGCAGGCGATGGAGCCCGAAAGCTCCTTCTCCTTCACCTCGCGGTTGAGGCCCACCATGGTCAGCGCGGAGGTGTCGCCGATAGTCTCGGTGGCCGACACGAGGAAGATCAGCGTCACCGACACGATGGCGCCCAGGTTGAACTCGGGCGTGAACGGCATGAGCTGCGGCAGTGCGAACAGCTCTATGTTCTGGAAGCCGCTGAAGTCGACCGCCCCCGCAACCACGGCGCATGCATACCCGATGACCAGGCCGAACAGCACCGAAAGCTGCTTGGTCTTGCCTTTCGCCAGCACCTGGAACACCAGGCACGAAACCAGCGAGATGGTGCCCAGCAGCAGGTTCTGCGGCGATCCGAAGTCGGCAGCGCCGGAGCCGCCGCCGAACGAAGAGGCACCCACGCCCAAAAGCGAGAAGCCGATGGACGTGACCACGACGGCCGCCACGATGGGCGATATGATGCGCCGCCAATACTTCGCGAACAGGCCCAGCACGCCTTCGATGATGCCGCCCACGATGATGGCGCCGATGGCGACGTTGTACCCGTACGTGGCCGCGATGCCCACGAGCACGGTGACGAACGTGAAGCTGATGCCCATGACGATGGGCAGGCCCGACCCTACGCGCCACAGCGGGAACAGCTGGATGAGCGTTCCGATGCCCGCGATGAGCATGGCGCTTTGCACCAGCATGCCCAGCTGATCGTCCGCGAGGCCGGCCGCCGCGCCCACGATGAGGATGGGCGCGAGGTTCGCCACGAACATCGCGAGGATGTGCTGGATGCCGTAAGGAATGGCACGGACGACGGGTATGTCGCCGTCGAGCTTGAACAGGTTCTCGTGTACGAATGCTTTCATCGGAACGCGATCTCCCCCGTCTCGGGGTCCATGCGCTCCACGATGGCGAGCGACTCCAGGCGGTAGCCGCGCTCGCGCAGATCGTCACCGCCGGGCTGGAAGCCCTTCTCGATGGCGATGCCGATGCCCTCCACCGTGGCGCCCGCCTCGCCGACGAGCTCGATGAGGCCGTTCAGCGCGCATCCGTTCGCCAGGAAGTCGTCGATGATCAGCACATGGTCGTCGGCGTTCAGGAACTTCTTCGACACGATGACGTCGTACACGCGACCGTGCGTGAACGACTCGATGCGTGTCGTGAACATCTCGCCGTCCAGGTTGATGCTCTGAGCCTTCTTTGCGAACACCACCGGCACGCCGAAATGGCGCGCCACCACGCAGGCGATGCCGATGCCGGACGCCTCGATCGTGAGGATCTTCGTGATGGGAGCGTCGGCGAACAGCCGCTCGAACTCCTCGCCCATCGCGTCGAACAGATCGATGTCCAGCTGGTGGTTGAGGAAGCTGTCCACCTTGAGGACGCCCTCCGACTTCACCACCCCGTCGCGCCTGATGCGTTCCTCCAAAAGCTCCACGTGCCGCCTCCGTCGTCGTTCCGTCTTCATGCGTCGCGTCATCTCGCAGACGCAACGAACCTTTGCAGGACAGTGTAAAGGACGCATGCCGCCAGGGGAACGGGGAATTCGCTAGATCGACGGGTTGCCCGCATGGAAACCACGTGGGAAATGATGACAAGGAATGTGGAATCCGCGTGGGAACGGCGCTGGAAACGCGCAAGATCGAGCAGACTTTCCATGGTGTTGCACGCCATGGAAACGTAGAACGGGCCCGCTATACTTGTAGGTACGGATTCGATCCGGCGGCTTGGTGCCTCTCCCTCTCATTACTCTAGAAGGACGGAGGTGAAGACCATGACCGATATGGATTTGCTTGCGTTGGCCGAATTGCTGTTGAAGCTGATGTCTCGTATCATCGAGTTTGCCCTGGTGATAGAAGACGCGCTCCAGTCCCACAAGGGAAAGGAGCGCTCCAAGTAAACCCAAACCGCCGAAGCGATCCGAGAGCCGTGGGGAGCACCAACTCCCTGCGGCTCGCCTCATATTATACGCATCGAACGGCAGCTCGCAAGGGTTTCCAAGCGATGCAGCTCGCGTCCCTACAGCACCACTTGGCCGGTGAACAGCAGCACGAGCGACGTGACGGCGGCGATGAGGATGATGGCCACCACCACCTTGTCCACCGTGCTCTTGAGGTACGGCTCGTTGCGCTCCTTCTTGCCCTTGATGTACATGAGGATGCCCGGCGCGTACAGAAGCGACATGAGGGTGAGCCCCGTCGCGCCCGACGCCCACGCCAGGAAGAAGCTGTACACCACGCCGAACACGCCGAAAATGCGCCACAGCACCAGGCTGCCGCCCACCTTGCCCTTGAACGCGTCGGGCTCGGTGAACGTGAGCTTCGCGAAGTACGCCGCCGACAGCAGGTACGGCAGCAGGATCATGCCGGCCGACAGCGCGTAGAAGAACTGGTACGTGCTGTCCGAGAACAGCATGACCACGAGGAACGCCTCGATGATGACGTTCGTCACCACGAGCGTGACGATGGGGGCGCCCTTCTTGTTCGTCTTGGCGAAGGCCTTGATGAACACGCCCTGCTCAGCCGCCTCGTAAGGCGACTCGCTGGACAGCACGGTGTAGCCCAACATGGCGCCCACCAGCGACAGCACCACGCCGCCGTTGATGAGGATGGCGCCCCACTGCCCCACCGCGTGCTCCATGACGCCCGCAAGCGCCGGGTTCTCCAGCTGGGCCAGCTCGGACAGCGGCATGACGCCCATGCTGAGCACGCTGACCATGAGGTAGATGCTGAGCACGCAGATGAACGCGATGATGGTGGCCTTGCCCACGTCGCGTTCCTTCTTGGCGCGACCGGAGATCGCGACCGCGCCCTCGATGCCCACGAACACCCAGATGGTGATCATCATGGTGTTGCTCACCTGGTCGAAGAACGGCAGGCCCGGATCGGCGCCCTGCGACATGTTCGCCAGAAAGATGCCGAGGTCGAATTTCTGCAGAAAGATGATGGCCGTGATGGCTACGAAGATAGGCACGAACTTCGAGATGGTGATAACGGCGTTCACGCCGGTAGCCTCTTTGATGCCGCGCGATACGAGGAACACGTAGAACCAGATGAGCAGGCTGGCGCCGATGACCGACGGCAGGTTCGTGCCGCCGCCGAAGATGGGGAAGAAGTACGAAAGCGCGCCGAACAGAAGCGCCGAGAAGCTGACCGTGCACAGAAGCGCGCTGATCCAGTAGCCCCAAGCGCTGTTGAAGCCCAAAAAGTCGCCGAACCCCGCATTCGCATAGCTGTAGATGCCGCCCTTCAACTGCGGCTTGATGCGCGAGAGCGCGAAGAACGTCATGACGAGGCACAGCACCCCGATTCCCGAGATGCTCCATGCAGTGAGGATAGCCGCGCCGCTGGCGCCGCCTGCAGCCTGGTCGCCCGCCAACGTGAACACGCCGCCGCCGACGATGAGCGTGATGACCGTGGTGACGAGGCGAAAGATGCCCAGTCCTCCGTGGGGTTGGGGAATGCCCGAAGTGGCGGACGCGTGGTGCGATGCGGATTCGCTCATGTAATCACCGTTTCCTTGATGGACAACTGGTAGCATGATACTCCACAACATTGCATTCCGTCACACCGTTATGCAACATTTTGCATGCAGAGCGGTTGTCGTCCCGAGCGGAGCGCATGGCACGGAGATGGCAAGGGGCGGGACGTCACGCAATGACGAGGCGCTCCACGAGGACGTTTTCCAACGCCGAGCGGTTGAGGTCGCAACCCAGGCCGCTGGCATGGCCTTCGCGGTTGAGCGTCACCATGCCGCGCTCGGCCGTGTAGGGCGGATCGGTGATGTCGCAGGAGAAGTAACGAGCCGTGGCTCCGATGTCGCCGGGCGCACCCACCGCGCTCAGCGTCTCGAACGCGGCATGCAGGCGCCTGGACACGCCCGTGTCGTACATGCCGCCCATCCACACCTCGATGCCCCGCTTGCGCGCCATTTGCACGAAATCGAGCGCAGGCTGCACGCCGCCGCATTTTCCCAGCTTGAGGGCGTAGCACCGCAGCTCGGGCTGCGCCAACGCACGGGACAGGTCCTCGGGGCGCACGATGGACTCGTCGAGGCAGATGGGGGTGCGCAGCGTGCGCTGCAGACGCGCGAGGCGGCTGAACAGGTCGGTCGGCCCCACGGGGGGCAGGCGCCGCGGATCCAGCGGCTCCTCGATCCAGGCGACGTTCAGGCCGTCCAAGCCGCGCAGCTCCTCGGCTTCACGCTCCGAGAAGCTCTGGTTGGCGTCGAGCGTGATCATCATGTCGGGCAACGCGGCGCGCACGGCCTGCGCGCATGCGAGCGCGGTTCCCGGTTTCACCTTCAGCTTCACGCGCTTGTAGCCTGCCTCGGCGCAGCGGCGCGCGGCCGCGGCCGTCTCGACCGCGGAGCCCAGCCCGATCGCCGCGCCGGCCGGCACGGATGCCGAAGCGCCCGCGGTCGCGGCGTTCGCAGCCCCGCCGATCAGCTGCCATAGCGGCTTGCCGACGATCTTGCCGTACAGGTCCCACAGCGCAGGCTCGAGCGCGCCGCATGCCAACGGAAACGCCTTCGCCTCGGGAACGGCGGCGAAGGCGGCGCTCGCCTCGCTGGGATGCAGGAACGCCTCGCGCAGCACGATCGGAGCCAGAACGTCGTGGAGGATGCGCGCGTCCTGGTCGAGCGTTTCCGGCAGATACCAATCCGTCGGAAACGCCACGCACTCGCCCAGCCCCGTGCGACCGGCATGATCCGTCACTTCGACGATGATCGACTCGCGATGCGTCAGAGTGGCCTTGGCTGTTTTGAACGGCGTTTTGAACGGCAGCCGGATGCGGTGCAGCGTGACGCGCGCCACCTCGATGCGCTGGTCGTAGCGCCGCTCGAGCGCGACGCGGTCGATTTTCCCGATGCCCGTGCGCGGGAACTCGTCGAGCACGCACACGTGCTTCGGCAGGTACAGCTTCGACAGGCGCGGCGCCAAGCTGGTGCGAACGTACGACGCCAGCTGACGGTTCGTCAGGGATGCGAGCTGATCCGCCTGCGTCTGCGCTTGCGTCCGCTGCGCGTAGCGGCTCGCCCTCGGACGCGGCGCGGGCGCTTTCTCGCACTCGACGAACGCAACAGGCCGTCTTCCCCAGCGGGCGTCGGGCGCGCCGAACACGTGGGCGTCGGATACCCCGGCCACGCGCAGCAGCTTCTCCTTGATCTCGGCCGGGTACACGTTCTCGCCGCCCGACACGAACATGTCCTCGGTGCGCTCCTTCACGAACAGCTTGCCGCCGTACAGCGCCGCCGTGTCCCCCGTCAGGAAGAAGCCGTCCACCGTGTACGCGGCGCGCGCGTTCAGGTAGCCGCCGAACAGGCCCGGGCCCTTCACGGCCAGGCGGCCGAACCCGTCGTCGCCGGGATCCACGATATGCGCCTCGTAGCCGGGCAGCAGGCGCAAGCCGCCGGTGAACGAAGCCGTCACCTGGGCGTGGGCGATTTGGCTGGACGTCTCGGTCATGCCGTAGCTTGCGTACACGCGCGCGCCCGCACGGCACGCGCGATCGAGCGTCTGCGGGTTGAGCGCGCCGCCGCCCAGCAGGATGCAGGAGTAGCGCGCGAGCGTTTCCGGCTTGTCCGCGGCCACCATGTCCTGCAGCATCTTATCGACCACCGACACGTGCGTCGCGCCCTTCTTCGCCGCGTCGGACAGCAGACGGACGGCGTCGAAGCGGCGGTACAGCACGAACGGGCTGCCGTTCAGCACGCTGCGCACGACGACCTGGAAACCGCCGATATGGTAGAGCGGCAGCACCGCCTGCCACATGCCCTCGCCGCGACGATTGAGCGTCCGGTTGGACGCTTCGGATGCGAAACAGATGTTTCCCCACGTCAGCGATACGGCCTTCGCACGCCCCGTGGTGCCCGACGTGAACATGACCACGGCGCGGGCGTCGAAGTCGAACACGTGCGCGGCGTGTTCGGCGAAGTGGATGACACTCTCGGCAGCATCCTGCTGCGCCACTTCGCTGCGACGGCGCAGCGACGCGCGGCCCGAGCTGGCGCGGCCGAGCGCCTTCGTAGTGCGGGGCTCGGCGGACGCCGCGTTCACGCGGGCGGCGAAGCTAGGGCGCACGCCGCGCCCCGTCGCACGGACGGCGGACGGTGCGGCCATCTCGCCCGTCAACATGGCCTTCGCGCCTTCCAACAGGCGCGACACGTTGGTCGCATCGACGCGCAACGAAGCCAGCGACACACCGGGCTTGCGGTCGATGTCCAGCAACCGACTGTACTTCTCGGCATCGGTCAGGCGGTTGTTGAGCGCGACCAACGCGAAGCCGCCATACGCGGCAGCCAGCATGACCAGCACGTACGCCGGATCGTTCGGCAGATCCACGGCGACGCAATCGCCCGGACGCACGCCGCGGTCCAGCAAGAGCCGCGCGAGCGCAGCGGACAGCATGCGCGTCTCGCGATACGAGTACGCCGTCTCGTTGCCCGCTTCGTCAACGTACGTGAAGCACGTGCGCTGCGGGAACTGTCGCACCGTGCTCTCGAACGCACCGATCATCGCTGCCGGATTCCTGCCTTTCGGTTGCCGCCTGCCAGACGTGCGATCTTACGGAAACTTGGGGAACTGGGTGAAGTCGGGAGCGCGCTTCTCCTTGAACGCGTCGCGACCCTCCTTCGCCTCGTCGGTGGTGTAGTACAGAAGCGTGGCGTCGCCGGCGAGCTGCTGGATACCCGCAAGCCCGTCCGTCGCCGCGTTGAACGACGCCTTCATGAAGCGCAGCGCCGTGGGGCTGAACTCCAGCATCTCCTGCGCCCAGCTCACGCACTCCGCTTCCAGATCCTCGAAGGGAACCACTTTGTTGACCAGGCCCATCTCAAGCGCCTCGGCAGCCGTGTACTGGCGGCAGAGATACCAGATCTCGCGCGCCTTCTTCTGGCCCACGATGTTCGCCAGATAGCCCGCGCCGTACCCGGCGTCGAAGCTGCCCACCTTCGGGCCCGTCTGGCCGAACTTGGCAGTCTCGGCGGCGATGGAGAGGTCGCACAAGATGTGCAGCACGTGCCCGCCGCCGATGGCATAGCCGTTCACCATGGCAATGACGGGCTTGGGCACCACGCGGATAAGGCGCTGCAAGTCCAGCACGTTGAGGCGCGGGATGTTGTCCTCGCCCACGTAGCCGCCGTTGCCGCGGATCTTCTGGTCTCCGCCGGAGCAGAACGCCTCGTCCTCATGGCGGCCGCCGTGGTTGACGCCGGTCAGGATGATGACGCCGACGGACGCGTCGTCGCGCGCCTCGCTGAACGCGTCGTACAGCTCGGTGACGGTGAGCGGGGTGAACGCGTTGCGTCGCTCGGGCCGATTGATGCTGATCTTGGCGATACCGCCTGCTGTTTCGTAGATGATCTCGCGGTACGCCTTGCCCGCCTGCCACGCAATGTCGCCCATGGCCGTCCTTTCGTCGCGCGCCGTGAGAAGCGGCTGCGCCGTGTGTAGAAGGGGATCTCCGACTAGATGTTCCCTATAGTAGCGCGTATCGCGCGTTTTCGCACCTCAAAGCAAAATTTCTCCGGAAAGATCAGGTACACTTCGCCAATGGTTGAAGCGAGCGCTACCCCGTGTTCTGCAGGCCGGCGGAAACCCCGGTCACGGTGGCCAGGATGAGCCCCAGATACTCGGTCTTGACCTCGTCCGAAAGCTCTTCCTGTCGGTTTCGGATCACGCGCAACGCGCGCACTTGGGCAAGCGAGAGCGCGTCCACGTAAGGGTTGCGCACGCGGATGGCGCAACCAAGCACGCGGCGGTGCTGCAGCGGCCACTCGTCTCCCACGATGGCCAGCGCCCACGAACGCGTCAGCTGCATCTCGTCGAACACCGCCTGAGCCAGGTCGTCGCGGTCGCCCAGCGCCAAGTACATCTTCGCAATACGCGCGTCGGTTTTGGCGATGGACATCTCCACGTTGTCGACGAACGTGGCGAACAGAGGCCATTCGCGATACGCGCGCTGCAGAAGCTCCAGGTCACCCACCCGTTCGCACGCCGCGCCCAGGCCGTACCACGCAGCCAGGTTGATGCGCGCCTGCGACCACGAGAACACCCACGGGATGGTGCGCAGGTCGTCAAGCGATTGGGCTCCCAAGCCGCGCTTGGCAGGACGGCTGCCGATGGGCAGCAGGCCCACTTCGGCCAAAGGCGTGACGGTGGAGAACCACGGCGCGAAGCCGTCGGTATGCAGCAGATCCAGATAGCGCTCGTAGGCGGCTTCGTTCAAACGCGCGGCCACATCGGAGAAGCGTACGGATGCCTCGGTGTTGACGCGCTCGACCGACGGCGCCGAGTTCATGAGCGTGGCCGCCGCGACGCTTTCGATATGGCGCAGCGCAAGCGAGCGGTTGCCGTAACGTGCGAAGATGACCTCGCCCTGCTCGGTCACCTTGAATCGGCAGTTCACCGACCCCTTCGGCTGCGCGAGCACCGCGCGGTTCGCCGGCCCGCCCCCGCGGCCCACCGCGCCGCCGCGACCGTGCATGAGCACGACGTCGATGCCGCGCTCCTCGGCCCAGCGGGCGATGCGCTCCTGCGCGGAATGCAGGGCGAGCGTGGCGGTGACGGGGCCGGCGTCCTTCGAAGAGTCCGAGTAGCCCAGCATGACCTCCATGCGTCGACCCGTCTGCGCCAGGCGGCGCTGCACGGCCGGCAGCTGCAGCATCCCGTCCAGCACGGTGACGCAGTTCTCCAAGTCCTCCAGCTGCTCGAACAAGGGAATCACGTCCAGCTCGGGCACGTCCTGCGCGTGCGAGAATGCGAGCTCTGCCAGCTCGTAGACGTCGGCCATGTGCCGAGCGCTCTTGGTGAACGACACGATGTAGCGTCGGGCCATCTTCTGCCCGTAGCGCTTCTGGATGGCGCCGATGGCGCGGAACGTGTCCAGCACCTCGCGCGTCATGGGGTCGAGCTTGCCCAGCACGCCATGGGAGCGGATATCGGCTAGCGCGCGTTCGTGCACGAGCGAGTGCTGGCGGAACTCCATTTCCACCATATGGAACCCGAACGTCGCAACCTGCCATATCAGCGTTTGCACGGGCCCGTACGCGGCGCGTGCGGCACCGGCGCGCGCGAGCGAGTCCTGCACCGTGCGCAGGTCGGCCAGCAGCTCTTCGGGCGACAGGTACATGATGTCGGCGTTGCGCGCCACGGTGCCCTCGAGGCGTGCGGCCATCACCAGCATGACGGCGCGGTGCGGCTCGAAGCCCAGGTCGTCGGCCACCCGTCCCGTCAGCGTCTCACTCATCTCCACGAGATGGCTCCACAGGTTCATAAGCTCTTCCGAGGGCGCGGTGTACCGCGACTCCAGCGTGAGGTTGCGCCCGATGTTGCGGCATTCTTGGGCCAGCTTGGCCACCATATGCGCGAAGTACTTCGCCGCCACGCGGCGCGACACCTTCGCTGTGACGTTCGGGTTCCCGTCGCGGTCCGACCCGATCCAGCTGCCCGGACGGAAGAACGCCGGGCACACGGGCGGCACGCTGCCGGCGTCCTCGCCCAGCACCCAGTCGTCGAAACGCCGGTACACCTGCGGCACTGTATCGAACAGCGTGTTGTCGAAGATGTCGATGACGGTGTCGGCCTCTTCCAGGGGCGTGGGCTTCTTGAGCTCGGTGGGCGAGGTGCGCACGAGCGCGTCGATCTCCTGCAGCATGTGGCGCTCGTTCTCCAGGAGAGCCGATCCGCCCAGGTAGGGATGCTCATCCAGCAACGCGGCGATACGGCGGATCTTGCCCTCTACCGCTTTGCGGCGCGCCTCAGTGGGGTGCGCGGTGAACACGGGGTGGAATTCCAAGCGACCCAGCAGCTCGGCCGTGCGTTCGGGGCCCACCTCGTCCAGCAGGTGGCCGTACGCCACCACCAGCTCGTTCGATGTGTCCACGGCCGACTCCATCGACACGTTGCGCTCCAACTCGCGCAGCGTTTCCACACGGTAGTTCTCCTCGGACAGGTTCGCCAGATGGAAGAACGACGTGAACGCGCGCACCACCACTTGCGCTTGGTCGACCGGCAACGCGTCGATGAGCTCGACGGCCTCGCGGAACGCCCGCGCGCCCTCGGTGTCGGCCGTGGGGATGCCCTGGGCATCGGTGGGCTCGTCTGCGGCGACGGTGCCCGGGTTGCCCTCGTTCGCCCTGATCATGCTGTTGAACAGACGGTCGAAGAGAGCGCAGACGGCCGGATCGTACTCCTTGAGCACCTTTCGCTCCATGCGGAGGAACAGCACGAGGTTGTCGCGCAGGCTCTCGGGGATCTCGATCTCCGTGTAGGACTTGATAGCCTCGGCGGTGTCCGACGCGCCTAGATGACGGTCGAGGGAAAGGGTTGTTCCGCCTTCGAGATCGGCCATGATGCCTCCTGCTCCTGGAAAATGAGACAAAGGGACGGCGTCAATGTCTCATTTCGCCTCGTTCGTTTCTTGCCGCGTCATTATACTCGTTCGGGAACGACCAGAGACAGACTGTAACGCAACCTCGACAAGAGGCGAGGAGCGAAACCGTTTCGCAGCCAGCGCAACTCGCGAATCGGCCCGAAACTCTTCTTGCGAATAGTGGATCGTTTTGTATAATAAGGGCGAGCCGCAGGGAGCGTGTACTCCCCACGGCTCTCGGATCGCTTCGGCGGTTTGGGTTTACTTGTGGCGCTCCTTTCCCCTACGGGTTAGGAGCGCGCTCCTTATCACCAGAAACAGCTCGATGACGCGGGTAGCGAACTCCAAGAGCAAAATCACCAACGAAGCAATCCCCAAAACGGTCATGGTCATCACCTCCAATCATCTAGAATATTGAGAGGGAGAGGCACCAAGCCGCCGGACCGAATCCGTACCTACAAGTATAGCGGGCCCGTTCTACGTTTCCATGGCGTGCAACACCATGGAAAGTCTGCTCGATCTTGCGCGTTTCCAACGCCGTTCCCGCGCGCATTCCACGTTTCTTGCCTCCTTTTCCAATACGGATTCCGCGCGCTTTGCCATCGTTTCTCACGCGAATCGGAAGCGGGCGCTCGGCGCTCCGGCTTGCATCGGCGGCAGCCCAACGCGCCGTCCATCCGGCTCCTCGCGTCATTTCCTCAGAAACGACGCTACTTCCTTGGCAAAGGTGGCGGGGGCTTCCAGGTGGGCGTTATGGCCCGCGCCGGGAATGATGCAGACCGTCGCACCCGCTTCGGCAGCTTGAGCTGCGAGGGCGCGGTACTTCTCGTCGCGCTCGCCCGCCAGGTAGAGCAACGGCGTGCCGCCGGCGCGCAGGACGGCGAGCGTTTCGAGCGTTTCCGCACGCGAGGGCATGACGTGCTGGCCGGCTTGCTCGAACGTGCGCGCAAGAGCCTCGGCGTCGTTCGCCATGCGCCCCGCGCGCAGGCGCTCGCGCACGTCCGGCGGCAGGTCGCGCTGGCTGGCGAACAGGGGCAGCTGCTCCCAGAAATCCATGAAGGCTTCCAGGCCGTCGGCGCGCAGACGGGTCGCGCAGGCGGCATCGCGCTTGGCGACCGCTTCGCGCTCGGCCTGCGTGGCGGGGCCGAACCCGGCGGCTTCCAGGATGACCGCGGAGAACGCGCGCGGGTCGCGACGCAACGCTGCAAGCGTCACGCGGCCGCCCATGGAGTAGCCGAGAACCGCGGGACGGACGCCCTCGACATCGGCGATCAAGCGCGCGAAGGCCAGCAGCGCCTCGCCCTGCGCGTCCAGCGCGTAAGCGCGCGGATTGGCCGGGCGCTCGCTTCCACCGTGTCCCACCAGGTCGAGGGCGTACACCGGCCGGCCGGTTGCGGCCAGCTCGCTCGCCGTCGCGTTCCATGACGCCGAGCTCTGCGCGAACCCGTGCAGCAAGATAAGGGGCACAGCGGACTCGCGGCACGCGGCAGCAATCGCGCAGCCCTCGTCGGGCGCAAGGTCGGCCGCAGAAGCCTCAGCCGCCGGCGCTTTCCACACCTGAAACGAGAAGGATGCTCCACCGCACGAGAAGCGGCGCGTCTCGACGGCGCTCATCATCGGATCCCAAGAGCGCGTGCCGCAGCGCCATGCTCCACGCAACCGAGAAACGGCGAGCGCGTGCCGCGGAATTCGGCCGGAACCTCAAAATGTGGCACGGATCTACGGATTGGGCACGCTTTCGCCTCGGAAATCACCTGAAGAGCCGATGTGTCTCGACATAATCCCAGGTCGCGGTTTTTCTCGGTCGAAACCTTCTGCCCTAACCGTACATTCGTGCCACATTTTGAGAACCGAACCGCGAAACCCCCGCTCGAACCACCGTCGTCGAACGGGCGCTTACCGCATTCGCCAGACGTCCACGCCATCCGCCTCACCTCCCGACTTCGCCGCTCGCGGCTTACGACCAGTACGGGGCGTAGCGTTCGGGGAGGCCTTCGAGGGGCACGCGCACCTCGACGAGCGAGATGCCCGGCACGCCAAGCGCTTCGTCGTAGGCCGCGTCGAACTCGGCCACGGTTTCCACCAGGCGGTGCGGTACGCCGAACGCCTGGGCGGCGGCGCCGAACTCCACGTCCTGGGGCGTGAGGAACAGCCGCTCGAAGTACGCGTCTTCCGAGCGTTGGGGCAGCATGTCGAAGATGCCGCCGCCGTTGTTGTTCAGCAGCACGATGACGATGCTGCGATCCAGGCCGCCCGACGCGCGCTGCACGCGCAGCTCGCGCTGCAACGCCAGCGCGTTCAGGTCGTGCAGCAGCGTCAAGTCGCCCGTGAGCAGGGTCGTTTGCTCGAAATGCTGCGCGGCGCCCAGCGCCGTGGACACGGTTCCGTCGATGCCGTTCAGCCCGCGGTTGCACAGCACCGTCAGCCGCCTGCCGCCCTTCGCATAGAACGTGTCGAGGGCGCGCACGCTCATGGAGTTCGCCGCGAACAGGCACGACCCCTCCGGGGCGCGCTCGGCCGCGCGGCGCACGAACGCGCCTTCGAACCCGGCTTCCACCGCATCCACCGCATCGACGCGCACGGCGGCGGCGTTCGCCTCCAACCACGCCGCCGCGAAAGCACGCTGCCGGTCGTCAGCGGCATCTTCGCCGCCGAGGCTCTGCTTTGCCGCCAGCATCGTTTGCGAGAAATCGAGCGGCGTACAGCGCAGGTGCACGTCGGTGGCGCAGTTGAAATCGCGCGTCTCGAGCGGATCCACCACGATGTTGATCGCGCCCGCGTTCGCCAAAAACGCGGTGGCGCGCTTCGACACCGGATAACGGCCGAAGCGGATGACCGCCTCGGGAACCAGCGCATCGGCTGGAGCGCCTAGCACGGTGTCGTACCGGTCGATGACCAGCGGGTCGGCGGCGGTGCGCAAGCCCGAAAGCGGATCGGCCAGCAGCGGGTACTCGAACGACTCGGCCCAGGCCAACAGCGCACCCATCTCGTCCGTCGTCGCGCACGACCCCTCGCCCGCCGCCACCAGCACCCGACGACCGCGCAGCAGTTCGAGCACGCGAGCGGAATCCATCGGATCGAGGTAAGTCGACGGATGGATGAGGCGCAGATCGGACGGCGCATTCAACGCGCTTCGGCCGGTTTCGAACAGCCCTTCGACCCGCAGGTCGGGCTTGAGCGGTTCGTCGAACGGGAAGTTGAAGTGCACGGGCCCGCCCAGGCACGCGCCTGCGATGCGCGGCGCGCCCTCGCCGTCCGTCGCGCGCCCGGCCGCCTCCCCGCCTGCGGCGATGCGCGCCTCGCGCGCAGCTTGGCGCGCGAACGCGATGGCGGCCGCATCGGCAGCGGGCTCGGGCATGTTGCGGAACGCGCGCACGTGCGAGCCGTACGCGTTCAACTGGTCGCACGTTTGCGGCGCGCCCAAGCCTTGCAGTCGCGCCGGACGGTCGCCCGTCAGCACGATGAGCGGCACGCGTGACGACTCGGCCTCCAACACGGCCGGGTAGTAGTTCGCCACCGCGGTGCCGGATGTGCAGATGACGGCCGCCGGTTGCCCACTCGCCTTCGCCAGCCCCAATGCGAAGAACGCGGCGCCGCGCTCGTCCACGTCCACGAACAACCGAAGACGATCGGGGAAGCGGCGCGACAGCTCGTAGGCCGTCATGGCCAGCGGCGTCGAGCGCGACCCGGGGCTGACCACCACGTCGTGCACGCCCCATCGTTCCAGCTCGTCGAAGAACGCGCCCAGGAACAGGGCGCTGGCTGTAGGATCGGCCCTCATCGCGCACCCCCATCACTCGTATGTCGCCGGTCGTTCGTAACGTCAGCGAGGGTTTCCGCAGTGCCCAAGCTGGGGTCGATGGCGGGGGCGTGGCGCGCCTCGCAGGAAGTCCCCGCAGGGGATACTTTGGTACGCGAGTCTTCGTCAGCGGCCACAGATCGGGTGCTGCGGGAAGCCGCAGCGTCGACTCGTTCCGTCGGCTGACAAGCCGACGGAACCTCCCCGCCGTCGAACGCCGACAGGACCGTCTTCAGCTTCATGCCGATTTCGTCGTACTCGTCGTCGGCCACGCTGCCCTCGACGATGCCGCAGCCGGCGTACACCCAGCCCACCTCGCCGTCGAACACGCCGGTGCGCAGCGCCACGGAAAACTCGCCGTTGCCCGCGCCGTCCACGTAGCCGCAGGCGCCCGCGAAGAACCCGCGGTTGTACGCTTCGATGCTCCTGATCAGCATCTGCGCCTCGCCCACCGGCGTGCCCGCCACGGCGGGCGTGGGATGCAGATCGTCCTTCATCGTTCCCAGGTCGACGCCTTCCAGCATGCGCGCGCGGGCGGGCGTGCACAGGTGCTGTACGTGGGTGAGCGGCAGGATGCCCGGCTGGGCGGGCACGTCGACGTCGTAGCATGTGCGGTTGAACACCTCTCGAATGAACCGCACCACGTGGTCGTGCTCGGCGCGGTTCTTCGCGTCGGCCATCAGCTCGTCGGCCAACCGCGCGCGCTCTTCCTCGGTGGCGCCGGCGGGACACGTGCCTGCCAGGCACATGCTCTCCACCTCGTTGCCGCGCTTGCGTACCAGCAGCTCGGGCGTGCAGCCGCAGAAGAACACGTCGGCGTAGCGGTACAGCAGCACGGTGCCGCGCGCCGAGCCGTCGATGAGGTTCACCAACAGGTCCTTCGACGAGAACGGCTCCAGCGCCTCGAGGCGCTGGCGGCGCGACAGCACCACCTTGCTGATGCGCCCCCGCCCGATGGCGTCGAGCGCCGCTTCCACGTTCGCGCGCCACGCGTCACGCGAGTCGGGCTCCAGCTTGAACGGGATGGTGCGGCGGTTGCGGCGCGGCGCAGCGGCGGCTTGGCGGGCGAACCGCGCGATGCGGCCAGGATAGACCGGGCTCAACGAGTTCACCTGCAAATACGCGCCGCGATCGTCCTCGACGAGGATCACTTCGGGCAGCATGAACTTCAAGCGGGGAAATGCCTCGAACAGCTCGTCGGTCGGCGACGGGTTCTCGGCGTCGAAACGGTTGAACGAGAAGAAGACGGGCTGCTGGCCGACGGGGCCTTCGAGCTCGCATTCGATGCCGTCGAGCGCAGGCAGCGCAATGCAGCGCCCCATGCCCATGAAGCGGACGGGGCGGTCTTTGCGATAGTAGACGAACTGGTCGGTGAAACCCTTCTGCAGCGCGCAATACGCATCGACGATGTCGGCCTCGATCGGTTGCGTGTATGAAAAGATTCTCGTCATCGTGGCCTCTCCCGCCTTCGTCGCCTTGCTCCCGGCGCGCCGAATCGTCAACGATTTCCGCGCCCGCATCGCATTCTAGCACGACGTCTTCTACACTATTCCTGTCCGACGGCGGACGCACGCATCCTCGCCCGCAAGCACGCAAGAAAGGCACACTATGAAAAAGTTCTTCGAGGAGTTCAAGGAGTTCATCAATCAGGGCAACGTCATGGACCTGGCCGTAGCGGTGGTCATCGGCACGGCATTCACGGCCATCGTGAACTCGGTGGTGAGCGACCTCATCATGCCGTTGATCTCGCTGGTCACGGGCGGTATCGATTTCTCGGACATGAAGATACCCCTGGGCACGGGGCCCGATGCAGCCGCGTTCACCTACGGCAATTTCATCAACGCGGTCATCCAGTTCCTCATCATCGCGCTGGTGGTGTTCCTCATCGTGAAGGCCCTCAGCCGGGCGCGCATGCTGACGCGCCGGGGCAAGCATATCGAAGAGCAGGATGCCCCGAAATGCCCCTTCTGCCTCGAGGAAGTGAACGAGGGCGCCACCCGCTGCCCGCACTGCACCGCCGAGCTGCCCGCCCCCGCCACGACGACCCCGAAAGCGGGAGGCAAAGCGTAGGGCGTCTCAACGGACAGGCTCCTCATCTTCCTCGTCGGTCACGGCGCGCAGGATGAAGAATCCCGCGATACCGGCGATCAGCGATGCCGCCAGGATAGCCGCTTTCGCCATGGCGATCATGTTCGGGTCGACGAACGCGAGGTTCGTCACGAAGATGGCCATGGTGAAGCCCACGCCGCCCAGAACCGACACGCCTCCGATATGGCCCCAGTTCACGCCCTGCGGCAGGTCGGACAGCTTCAGCTTCACCGTGAGCCACGTGGCTAAAAAGATGCCCAGCGGCTTGCCGAACAGCAGGCCGCAGAACACGCCGATGGTCACCGGGTTCGTGACGATGGACAGCAGGTCCATGCCCGTCAGCACCACGCTGGCGTTCGAGAATGCGAACAGCGGCAGGATGAAGAAGTACACGGGAATGTGCAGGCGATGGTCGAGGCGCGTGATGGGCGGGATGGACAGGCGCGACACGCGGCCGATCTCGGCCACCTCGGACAGGTACTCCTTCTGCACGATGTCGGGCTCGCCGGGGTCGTAGCGATCGTCGGCGCGGCGCGCGCGGGCGGCAAACCAGCCGGGAGCACGATCGAGCTTCACCTGCGAGCGCGCGGGGATGGCAAGCGCCAGCAGCACGCCGGCGATGGTGGCGTGCACGCCCGACATGAGGAAGCACACCCACATCCCCAGGCCCACGACGATGTACGGCAGCAGGTCGTAGATGTGCAGCCGGTTGAACACGATGAGCACGGCGAACAGGCCCAAGCCCCCGGCCAGCCACGTCACGTCGAGGTTCGCGGTGTAGAATACGGCGATCACCATGATGGCGATGATGTCGTCGGCGATGGTGAGCGTCGAGAGGAACGAGCGCAGTCCCGCCGGGATGCGGCTTCCCAACAGCGCGAGAATGCCCAGGCAGAACGCGATATCGTTCGCCATGGGAACGCCCCAGCCCTGCTCGAACCCGCTGCCGACGTTCACCGCCGTGTACACGAGCGCAGGCACGATGGCGCCGCCCGCCGCGCCCAAGATGGGCAGCAGCGCCTTGCGCGGGTTCTTCAGCTCGCCCGCCGTCATCTCGAACTTGATCTCAAGGCCTACCAGCAGGAAGAAGATAGCCATGAGGAAGTCGTTGATGAAGTGCTCCAGCGAGAGGCGCGGTGCAAAATCGCCCAGCGAGATGCCGATGTCGAACGTGTGCCAGAACTCAGCGAAATACGGCAGCACCGGCGTGTTCTCGATGACGAGCGCCGCCACGGCCGCGGCCAGCATGAGCATGGTCGCGCGCGTGGACGAGTGGGTGAATTCGAGCAGCTTGCGCTTGCGCCGATGATGGCGACGCACTTCCGGCTCGAGGATGCGCTCGGTGGGCGCGCAGGTGGGATCGCCGCTCAGACAGGCGGGTGGCGCCTCGTCGTGCGGGGTACGGTCGGGGCGGGCAGGCAGCCGGCAGCCTTCACGCTGCGACGCCCGGTCAAGCTGCGCAGGCGCTTGACGGCGTTCGCGAACCTCGGTAACCTCGCGTCCTTCACGCGATGAGCGACTTTCTGATTCGGATGTGATTTTCTCAGATGGCATGAATACAGTATACGAAACGGGCTGCGGCCTCGCGGTCACAGCCCGGTAACGCGCGGAAGATTTTACAATGCAGCGTTAACAGCCGTTCGCGCACGCGAATGCGCGGTCGTCACGACAAACGCCGTGCTTGACGCGGTCGGATTCCTCGGAGGTTTTCGCATCGTTCCAGCGATCCATCGTTCCCACGAGATACCCCGTGATGCGACGGATGCGATCGAACGGCACCGGCGCCAGCTCGTAGCGGATGTCCACGTCCTCGCCGTCCACCAGCAGCGCGAGGCCGGTAACGGCGCTGTTCGGATGCTTCAGCGCGCCGCGCTCGAGGTAGGCGCGGATCTCCGTTTCGGTGACGTGCTGGTCGCCTTCGTTGGCATAGCCCACCAGCACGTCCACGCCGTCGACGGTCAGCCGCTCGTTGACCACCATGTCGCCCATCGCGTTCGCCACGCCCATAACCGCTTCCATGCCCCGCTCCTTACCGCATTCGCCGTTTGGTCTTATATGTTATTGTAATAGTATCATTAATGAAGGGCGCGCGCCAGATTAGAGAGAGAACAAACCTGCAACATGGTCGGCCGGTCGGGGAGCGGCTGCGCTCGGCGTTCAAGCACGGGTCGCATCCCCCCTCTCGTCCCGTGCATTCAACGGCGTTCCGCATGGCGAAAAGATATCGAATTCGGAAGTTACGCCGTGAGCCGCGGACACGTTGAAAGGCAGCTTCCCGCATAACACCTGGACACTGAAAGTCGCTTTCACGCTTCTGCGCCCTGTGCGCACCTGAATCGCATGAGTCTTTCCGAATTCGAAGTTTTTTCGCCACCGCGAGTCCGTTGCGCTGCATGAAGAAGAGGCCGAGGGACGGGATGGCAGGCAGGTTTGTCGCCAGATAGGTACGTACAAATGTTTCACGAGAAACATTTCGGCTGGGGGCTGGAGCGGAATTGGACGCGAGGCGATGGACGGGGGGCGTTACAGCTTCGGTAGACGCATCATCGGCCCAAAGACGCGGTTTTCGCGGAAATTCCGTGTCTTTGGGCCGATGATGCGCTCCGCTGCCTGCGGAGCGTCGCCCGCGGCAGACGGGGGCGGTGTCGGACGAGGAACGCGGCGCACTACCCATGGGGGGGGCGGGTACGACCTGCTGCATACAGGCGCCTTCATGCAAAGCGGAGCCGCCCTTTCGGACGGCCCCGCCGAGGTGCGCGATTGCGCGGCTACGCGGATCGCGTCAACCTTACAGCTTGAAATCCTCGTCGCCGTTGAAGACGTCGAGGGCGTCCTCCACGGAGTAGTCGGCCAGCGTGATGGCGCTGATGGCCTTCGTCAGGCGGACGGCCTCGTCCAGCGAGCGCTGGTGGATGTTGCGGCCGGTGGCGTTGCCCACGGCGCCGCCCGTGTGGATCTGGTCGTACAGCTGCGTGAGGAACGTCTCGGCGTCCACCGTCGAGCCGCCGGCGCACACGAGGCCCGTGCGGCCGGACGCCATCGTGGCGACCTTGAGGGCCTCGGCCGGCGAAGAGCCGTCCTCGGGCTTCGGCGGGTTCACCTTCACGAAGTCGGCGCCGAGGCACAGGGCCACGCCCGCCGCGCCCGCGATGAGCGCCGGATCCTTCTCGGCCTTGACGGCCTTGCCGCGGGGGTAGATCCACAGCACGACCAGCAGGCCGTTGGCGTGGGCCTGGGCGATGAGCTCGCCGGCCTCGGCCATCATGGTGGACTCGTACTCGCTGCCCAGGTAGATGGTGTAGCCGATGCCCACGATGTTCACGCCCGCCTCGCGCATGGCCAGCACGGCGTCCAGATCGTAGAGCTGCGGCGAATAGGGGTCGTCCTGGCTGCCGCCCACGATGTTGGTCTTGGAGTTCATCTTCACGAGGTAGTTGATCTCGGGATAGTCGGCGGCGTACTGCGCGATGAGCCCGCGCTGGCCCGCCAACACGCCGCACACGCCCTGGCGGCCGATCTCGAAGAGGTGCTGCGGCTCGGCATCGGCGATGTCGATGCCCTCGCCGTAGAAGTCCTTGTTGAGGTGCTCGATCTTCTGATCGCACGCGAACAGCATGAGACGGCCCGTTCCGCGCGTCGCCTTCATGAAGTTCTCGATGTACTCGTCACGGGATTCCGGCATGACGTCGGCCGGCACCCTCACCTGGTCACGAGTGATTTTGGGCATGGTTTCCTCCTTATAGGATCCAACTCAACGGATGAGGCTCAGAGCCTTATCGATACGGTCATTCTAGCGAAAAAGCGAGGCGGGACGCGCCGTTTCACCGAAAAACCCCGCGAACGAGCCACCGATTCGCGCGAAGCGCGGGCGGGCGGTAGGCGGAGGAGGCGCAACGGCGAACAAGCGGCACCCGACGGACAGTGCGCGAAGCGAGAACCCGGATGTTTCACGTGAAACATCCGGTCGCGCGAAGCGCGAACAGGGCGGGAGCGAAGCGACCCGCCCATGCGCCCGAAGGGCGCATATCGGACTCGCAGGTTGGCCGCGCAGGAGCGAAGCGACCTGCGCCTCGCGCGGAGCGCGAGCACGCGCTCGCAGGTTGGCGCAGTGAGCCAGCGAGGGCGGCCGTGGCGGCCGCCCTCTACGGGGACTTGCTTCGCGACACAGCGTCGGCAAGTTCCGGCGGCCGGGAGGCCGCCGGAACCAAACTAGAACCACTCGCGCTTGTTCAGCACGTAGATCTGCTCGAATTCAGTCTGGGACTTCGTGAGGTACAGGATGCCCTCGATGATGGCGATGACCCAGATCACCCATGATGCCAGCGAGAACGTCAGCACGCCGCCGATGATGGTGACAGCCAGCATGATGAAACCGGCGGTGTTGTAGCCCAGGTAGAACTTGTGGATGCCGAACGCGCCCAGGAAGATGGCCAGCAAACCGGCGGCCACGTGATCCTTCGTCGTGACCATAGGCTGGCTGTACGGCTGCTGGTAGTACGGTTGCTGATAGCCGTAGTACGGCTGCTGCGGAGGCACGGCTCCGGGGCCGGCATGCGGCGGTGTCTGCGGCGCGCCGTATCCGGGAGGAGCGTAATAGCCTGACGCAGGCTGGCCGGGAGCAGGAGGCGCACCCGCAGGCTGCGTGTAAGAAGCGGTGGAAGCAGAGGCGGCAGCCGGAGCCTGGGGCTGGGGCTGAGCCGGGGTAGCCTGCGGTGCAGCCGTAGGCGGAATCGCCTGAGCCGTCGAGTACGGAACCCACTCGGGCTCGGGTTCGGCAGCCTTGGCGGGCTCGGCAGGAGCCGCAGAAGGAGCCGCCGCAGAAGCCTCGGAAGCATCCTCCGTCGACGCATCCGTCGATGCGTCGCTCGGCGCCTCTTCCTTATCCTCGGACCCGGCATCGCACGAGACGACCGCCACATCCTCGACCACGACGGCTTCCACTTCGCCCGTCGCTTCGTCGACGACCACGGCTGCAACCGTCTCCTTTTCAACGTCGCATGCATCGTCGGACGTCGTCGCGGCAAGCTTCGCCTTCGCGGCTTCCAGTTTCTCCTGAGCGGCTTTGAGCTCCGCTTCAGCAGCGGCAACCTCGTCCGCTGCGCTATTCAAAGGTTCGTTGGTGGCCATGATGGACCCACCTCTCATTCTACAAATTGCGTCGATGTCCTGTACCGCCATAGTAGTGCGCGCCGTCGCATCCAAGGAGGTTTCGTCACAATACCGTCAACGACGTTCAGTATTTCTTAAGATTTGCGCATGGGCCGAAGAAAAGCCTGATCGCGTTAGCTGTCTTTATGCGAATGCTTCTCGAGCATTTTCATGATGCGCTCGCGAAAAACGATGCCCAACACGGCGATGACGGCCGCCACCGCGAAGATGATCGCGCTTTCCATAAGGCGTCCGTCAGCCAGCCCGTCGGCGGCGTAGGTGGACACCACGATGCCCGGAATGCGCCCCACGTTGGAGAGCAGCAAAAATGTGCGCATTCGCATGTCCGTGAGCGGCACGAGGTACGTGAACACGTCTTTCGGCAGACCCGGGATCAAAAACAGGATGAACACGATGATGTTCAGCTTGCCGGTTTTCTCGAACTTGCGGAACTTTTCGAGGTACTGCACGGGCACCATGCTCTGCACGAACGGCGCCCCCAGCTTGCGCACCAGCGCGAAGATGAACGCGCTGGAAATGACGCACCCTGCCAGAATGACCAGCGCGCCGATCCAGGGGCCGTACAGCAGGCCCGCCGCGATCTGCACCACCTCGCCGGGAATGAACGCCACGACGATCTGCAGAAACTGAAGTCCCAGCAGTATGAGGAACCCCACGGGACCCGCGCCGCGCACGTCGTTGATGATGCGGTCGAGGCCGCCCGGCTCGAACAACTCGTGGAAGTACGGCCATAGCATCACCACGATCAGCACCATGATGGCGAAGAACGCGATGAGCCCGACGAACTTGAAAATGTCGGCCTTCTCCATCTTATGGCCGCGCACCTCTACCTCTTGCTCGGCTTTTTCGTGCAGCTTGTCCTTCAGCTTGTCAGTCATCGTGGCGAGCCTTGTCGTACTCCTCTTTGAAGGCCGCGAACATGTTCTTCTTGGGCGCGGGCTTCTTGGCGGTCGTCTTCTTCTTGGGCGCGGTCGACGCGGGCTTCGCAGGCGCGGAAACGCCCTCGTCTTCCGCCTCGTCCGTCACGGCCAGAGCCTGGTCGTCGGAACCGGGCTTGACACCGCGCGCCTTGTCGTACTCCTCCTTGAACCCGGAGAACATCCCCTTCGTGGCGGCGATCTGCTTGCCCGTGGCGTACGCGCCCTTGTTCACCACTTCGCCGGTTTTCTTGGCGGCCTCGCTGACCACCGGCTTCGCCCTGTCCACCGTGGTGTGCACCTTGTCGACGGCGACGGCCGTGACCGCGCCGGCCTTCTCGGCCACGCCGCCCTCGGCAACCAGGTCCTTCGCGGCGTCGTCAACCAGCATCGCACCCAGCACCACTTCGTCGGTTTCGCGCCCCTCGGAGCCCACCTGCGCCAGCGCGGCACCCATTCCGCGGCGGAACCCCTTGACGAGGTCGGCCGGAATAGTGCGCTTGCCCAACAGTGCGTTGGCGGTGGCGCCCGAATCGGTGTCGAACGTGTCCACCATACCGGTGATGCGGTTGAAGGTGACGTTGCCCACCATGCCCAGCGAAGTACCGTCTTCGGTCATGACCGGCAGCCCCACCCACAGCACGCAATCGTCCCAGTTGACGCCCAGCGCCTTGCATGCGGCGCGGTCCGTGGCCTCGGGCACGTTGCGGATGGCGATGCGGCCGTCCACGATGTCGTAACCCTCGATGGATACGAACTTGTCCTTGCGGCGGAACATCCACAGCAGATCGGGGCGCTTCACGATGAAGCCGACGCAGCGCTTCTCTTTCGGGTGGAACACGAAACGGCGCACCTTGCCGATGCGCTTCGTACCGTTCTTGCCGCCCACGACGCGGACGCCCGTGAGCTCATGCGTAGTGATGAGTTTGCTTGCCATGGCCTTCTTCTCCACTCGACAACCTGCGCATTTGCCGCGGATGGAACCGCAACCCCCCAGCGCCGTTGCCCTGTCGGACAGTCAGGAAGCGGCGAGAGGGGCGGGGCTTGCGCCCACGTCGACCAACTCGCCGCTTCATGATAGATGCGTATGCTACTTGTCGTCGCCGGAGATCTTGTCGGCAGCGTCCTCGGCCTTGTCCTTCACGGCATCGGCCGCGCTCTGCGCCTTGTCCTCGGCCTTGTCGACGGCCTCGTGCGCCGTGTCGGCCGCGACAGGAATGGTGTCGCTCACCGCGTCGTGCGCCTGCTCGGCGTTCTTGGCCACCTGCGAGGCGATGCGCTGGCGCGCCGCTTCGATCTTGTCGCGAAGCTCGTCGTTCTTCTGCGAGAACGCCGGCTTGATGTTGTCGGCGGCTTCCTGCACGCGCTGCGTGGCCTGGCCGTACAGCTCTTGACCCTTGGCGGCCACGTCCTGCACGACTTCCTGACCCTTGGACGCGGCATCCTGATACGCGTGCTGCATGTTGGCGCCGGCCTGAGAGCCCAGCTCCTGCGCCTCGCCCCATGCCGCGCTCATCTTATCGGTGACCATAGCGCGCGTTTCCTGACCAGACCGGGGGGCGTACAGCAGCGCGACAACCGCACCGGCCAACCCACCAGCCAAAAAAGCTCCAAATTTGTTGCCCATGACGGCCTCCTTCGGGATGTTTGCCTGTTCGTTCATTATAGGGGCATCCGCGCAGCCCCATGCGCGAAAACATGAGCGCTCTATGATTCAGTTGCTGTTTCGTTGCCGACCGAACAGACGCGAAGACGGGCCGCCGGCCTACGACCCGTGAATCGCATACTGCGCTCTCGCCGCAAGCGGTTACCGCGCATATTGGCTGACCAGTTCGTTGAGGACGCCGGACAGCGACAAACCGGAGGCTTCGCAGGCGAGGGAGAACGGCGAAGATTCGGCCAGGGAGGGCGACACGTCCACCTCCAGGACGCGCGCCTGGGCTCCGTCCCAGACAAGATCAACGCGGGCGAGGTCGCGCACCTGATAGGCACGGCACACTTCCAAGGCGGCGCGCTCGATTTCGGCACGGATGGCCTGGGCATCGGCCTCGTCGTTCGACAACGAGGCGGGGCGCACAGGTGCGAACAGCTCGACCGCGCCCGGCGTGCGACAGGCGACCGTATCGCAGAAGCCCTCCTTCGCCACGATCTCCACCGGCGGCAGCGCGTAGGCATCCCAGCCGGAGCCCAGCACCGGCACGGTTACCTCAACGCCGTCGATCCACTGCTCGATGATGACGGCGTCGTCGAACGACAGCGCATCGGACACGGCTTCGCCCAGCTGGTCGACGGAATCAACGCGGCGCACGCCCGAAGCCGAAACGCCGTGCGCAGGCTTCACCGCCACGGGATACCCGCCGATCACGCGGTCTTCCACCAGGTCAAACGCCGTCGCAGCGCCCATGCTCTCGAACGCCTCGCGCGCGATGCAGACGCCCTGCGGCCAGGAAGCCGTCGGCTCATCGCCGGTGATGGCGCGGTAGGCCGCCATCTCGGAGCCGAGGGAGGATTTGTCCCAAGCGCGCCGGCACACGCTGGACGGCGATCCGACGAAGGGCACGCCCACGAATTCGAGCAGGCTCTGGACGGTTCCGTCCTCGCCGAGCTTGCCGTGCAGGGCGTTGAAGCACACGTCGGGACGCTCGACGCGCAGGGCGGAAACGAGGTCGGACGAAGCATCCAACAGCACCGTCCTATGGCCCGCCTCTTCAAGAGCTGCGCACACGTTCTTGGCGCTGGCCAGGGATAACTCGCGCTCGGTCGAGCTGCCGCCCGTCAACACTGCTACCTTCATGATGATGCTCCTTCTGCCGTCCACACAAGAGCGGCTAGCGTACCATCGCATCGCCGAGGAAGGCAATCGCATCGCGAAAAGCGCGCAAAGCGACCAGATCGTCGAGGAAGCTCACCTCGATGCGCGCGCGGCCCGCCGCCTCGTCCGTCCACTCGGTGGTGCCCACGAACACGGCATCGAGAGCGGCGCCGGCATCGGCGTAAGCGGCGGCCGAACCGGCTTCCGCGCCGTCGCCCCTGCGCACGGCCGCCCGCGTTTGAAAATCGATGACCAGGTGCTCCAACAGATGCGGCAGCGACGTGTGGTCCATGACGGCGGCGAAAGTGTCGCCCTCGTCGTTCACGCAGGCATGGCGCGGCACGTGCGGATGGGCCGCGCGAACGCGCGCCGCAAGCTCTGGCGTCGTGCGGCGCGGGACGCCGGGCGCCAGAACCACGTCGCACACCACGCGGTCGGCGCGCACCGTGAGCCGCTCGATGACAAGCGGGGCTGTGCCCTGCGCGCTCACGCGGGCAGGTCGCTCACATCGAACACGCCGCGCGTGCCGGATGCGGCAGCATCGTCGTTCTTGTCGACGGCGTCGGAGGCGCTGCCGCCTTCGTCTGCGGCTTCACTTGCAGAGGCGTCTTCCGGCCCAGAAGCGGAATCGGATTCCGGCTTCTGCCGATCGCCCGGGTCGGGCTCGGGCGCAGCCTCCGGCTCGGGTTCCGCCGCAGGCTCGGGCTCAGGCTCAGGCGCCACCGGCTCGCCCCTCTGCGGCGTAGCCTCCGCATCGTGCGACAGGCGGTCGAGCACCGTGTATCCAGCTCCCGACGGAGGTTCCTCCTGCGGCTGGCCCTGAATCGCGCGCACGAGCTGGTCGAACTGCCAGGCGATGTCGTCCGCCAGCGTAGAGAGCCATGTGTACCCGCTTCCATCGGAAATCACCAGCTGAGAGCGGTCGAGCGAGAAACGATAGCGGCCGGAGCCCTCCATGTTCCCGAACGTGTACGAGATGGTCTTCGCGTCCGTGTCCAGCTTGTACGACCAGCTCACATCTTCGGTCAGCTTGATAGTTTCGCCGTCGATGACCACGACGGCCGTGGTGCCGTGAGTTTGCCATTCGCCCTGGAACTCGGCTGCATCGTCGTAGCGCAGCCAACGGTCCCACGAGAACCCGCCCACGATCAGCAGGACGACCAGCAGCACCGAGCCGGCCACAACAAGCGGCCAGCGCTTTTTGCGCGGCTTCGCTTCCGCACGCTCGCGCCGACGCTTCCCGCGCTCGGCCTCGGTCGACGCTTCGGCCCCATCGTCTTTCGCAGCGTCATCGACGATTGCCGCCGCGTCCTCCTTCAACCTGGCGGCCGCCTTCGCCCTGACCTTTGCAGCGCGCGACGTCTGCTCGAGGGGCGTCTGCCCCTCATTCTCCTCAACGTGAGGCGTCCCGGCCGCTCGCGGCTTCGGTTTCGCAGGCGGCACGTCGGTGCGCTTCCGCGGCGCGACGCGGCCGGACGCCCCTGGCTTCGAGGCGTCCGTCGCGGGTGCGGCAGCGGTATTCGGTTTGCTGGTTCGTTTACGCTTCGTTGCCACGCTTGAAGGTTCCCTGGTTCTTTTCGATAGCTTCGCCTGCCGTTATTCCGGCGCGATGACCTCGACGCCGCCCATGTAGGGCACCAGCACGTCGGGCACGCGCACGGTGCCGTCGGGCTGCTGGTAGTTCTCGATGACGGCGGCCATGGTGCGACCCACCGCCAGGCCGGAGCCGTTCAGCGTGTGGACGTAGCGCGAGCCCTTGAAGTTCTCGGGGTCGCGGTACTTGATGTTCGCACGACGCGCCTGGAAGTCCGTGCAGTTCGAGCACGAGGAGATCTCCTTGTAGCCGTTGTACGACGGCAGCCACACCTCGAGGTCATACGTCTTGGCGGCGGAGAACCCGATGTCGCCCGTGCACAGGCTGATCACGCGGTACGGCAGGCCCAGCAGCTGCAGGATGTTCTCGGCGTCGGCCACCATGGCCTCCAGGTCGTCGAAGCTCTCCTCGGGCTTGGCGTACTTCACCATCTCCACCTTGTCGAACTGGTGCACGCGGATGAGCCCGCGCGTGTCGCGGCCGGCGCTGCCCGCCTCCTCGCGGAAGCACGGCGTGAACGCGCAGTACTTCAGCGGCAGCTGGCCGGCGTCCAGAACCTCGCCGGCGTGGATGTTCGTCAGCTGCACCTCGGCCGTGGGGATGAGGTACAGGCCCTCGGTGGTGTGGAACAGGTCTTCCTCGAACTTCGGCAGCTGGCCGGTGCCGGTGAGCGTCTCGGCGTTGGCCATGGCCGGGCACCACCATTCCTTGTAGCCGCGCGACGCGTGCGTGTCGGCCATGAAGTTGATGAGGGCGCGCTCCAGACGGGCGCCCAGGCCGCCCAGCAGGATGAAGCGGCTGGCGGCTAGCTTCACCGCCCGCTCGAAGTCGATGATGCCCAGCTCGGGGCCCAGATCCCAGTGCGGCTTCATCTCGAAGCCCTCGGCGGCGAAGTCGCGCGGCGCGCCCCAGCGGCGCACTTCGGGGTTGTCGTCCTCGTCGTCGCCCACCGGCGTGGAATCGGCCGGCATGTTCGGCGTGCGCAGCAGCACCTCGCGCAGGGCCTCGTCGGCCGCTTCGCGATCTTTGCCGATGACGGCCAGCTCGTCGTTGATGGCGCGCACGCGCTGCTTGGCGGCTTCGGCCTCGTCCTTCTGGCCGGCGGCCATCATCTGGCCGATCGACTTCGACGTGGCGTTGCGCTCGGCCTGCAGCGCCTCCTCCTTCGCGATGGCGGCGCGGCGAGTCTCGTCGAGCTCGGAGAAGCGCGCCGCGTCCCACGAAGCATGGCGGTTCTTCATCGCCTCGGCGACGGCTTCTTGGTTGTCGCGGACGAACTTGATGTCGAGCATAGTCGCGCTCCTTCACGATGGGAAACAATAGTGCCTTTAGTATACCTCACGGGCGGCGCACCTCGTCGTTCCTTCACGCACCCGGCATGTTCCGTCGGGCGGCCAGCCGACGCCCTTATCCTTCATAGCGCTTTCGCACGTACTTGATGAGGGTGGCCAGCACGCGGCGCATGTCGATGGGCTTCGACAGATGCGCGTTCATGCCGCTGGCCAACGAGGCGCTCACGTCTTCGGCGAAGGCGTTGGCCGACATCGCGATGATGGGCACGGCATCCGCATCTTCGCGATCGAGCTCGCGGATGCACCGCGTGGCCTCGTAGCCGTTCATGTTGGGCATCTGCACATCCATGAGAACCGCGTCGAAGTAGCCTATCTTCGACGCCTCGAACATGACGCACGCCTCGGCTCCGTCCCCCGCTCGCTCCACTACCAGCCCCGCTTCCGCCAGCAGTTCGCAGGCTATCTCGGCGTTGAGGTCGTTGTCTTCGGCCAGCAGAACGCGCAGCCCCTCGAACTCGGTGCGGTCGAGCGCACGCGGCGCGCCCGGCATAGGGGCTTCGTAAGCCGAAACGGGACGGCTCGCCAGCCGATCGCGCGCGCCGAGGGATCGCAGCGCCGCCGCGCTCGCAGCATCGAGTTCGAGGGGCTGCGCATCGTCCGCCTCGGCGCCCTCGCCCTCCTCGAACACGATGCGCTCCGCCTCTAATGCGATACGCAGGTTGAACGTCACCGTGAACGTAGTGCCCTGCCCTTTCGTCGACTCGACGGCGATATCGCCCGCCATCATGGTGACGATGTTCTTCACGATGGGCATGCCGAGGCCCGTGCCCTGCTCGCGCGAGCGTCCCTCCATGCTGAACGGCTCGAAAATATGCTCCTTGAACTCCTCTGACATGCCTATGCCGTTGTCGGATACCGTGAACTTCACCTGGCGATACCCCATGGCGGCACCCTTCGCCACCGTGGTCTCGAACCGAACGCAGCCGCCGCAGGGCGTGTACTTCACGGCATTCGTCAACAAGTTCAGCAACAGTTGCTTGATGCGCCGCGCATCGCCCACGAACACGGCATCGGCGCATGGCGGAGTTGTCACGACGAATTCCTGGGCGCGCTGTTCGCACTGCACGCGAACGGCGGATGCCACGTGCGACAGCACGGCGCTGAGACGGAAAGGCTCGCTGGCCAGGGTCATCTTGCCGTTCTCGATTTTCGAGATGTCCAGCACGTCGTTGATCAGCCCGAGCAGATGGTCAGATGCGTCTCCTATCTTTTTCAGCGTCTCGGCAACTTTCTCGCGATCGTCCGGATTGCTCCGCGCAAGCTGCAGCGTTCCCAGAATCACGTTCATAGGCGTGCGGATCTCGTGGCTCATGCGCGAGAGGAACTCGGACTTTGCAGCATTCGCCGCCTCGGCAACGTCCATCGCATCCTTCATGGACAATTGGATCTCCTTGTCGGCCGTCACGTCGCGCATGACCACGAGCAGCTGCGGCTTATCTTCGAACGTCAGCCGCTTGACCGAGTAAGAAGCCCAGCATTCTTTGCCGGTCTGCTTGCTGCGGAACGAGAACTCCCCTTGCTCGAAGCCCTTCGTCTCGTCCTTCCTAATGCGATCGAACAGAGCCACGCCCTCGGGAGAAAGCCCTATGGTGGCCGCCAACCGCTCGTTTTGCAGAAAGGCGTCAAGGCGATAGCCGATGATGCGTTCGGCCTTCGCCACAATGGGAGTGACCTTGCCGTCGGTGGGCGAATAGAGGTTCACCGCCATATCGATGCTGTCGGACAGCGCCTCGTACAACTGGCCGAGCATGGCGACGTTCTGTTCGCGCAGGCGGCGGCGGTACGCGCCGAACACCAACAGCGCCACCACCACAAGGCAGGCGAAGATGATGGCGAACACCGCTTCGAACGTGGTGGTGACCACGGCAGCTTCGGCACGCACGTTCTCGACGGGCACCACGTTGCACACGTACCAATACCCGTTGTCGACCGGCGCGACGCACACATAACTGGATTTGCCGTCTACCGTGGCCGTGAGCAGCCCCGTCTGCTTGTTCGCCACAACGTCGCGCAGCGTGGAAAGGTCGCTCCGCGAGCGCGACTGCATGAACTGCAAGGCAGCTTCGGTTGAGACCGCGGCATCGGTGTTCGAGGCCGGCTCGCTGTACTGAGACGCCCGGTCAAGGAAGTCGTACAGCGACGTGCCGATGAACACCGGCGTCTTGGTTTCGCCCGTGGGAGGCACCAGCACCTCGCCGGTGGAACCCTCGAACAACATGAAGTAGCCGCGGCCGTCGAACATATCCAGCTGACGGGACATAGAGAACAAGCTTAACGGCACCTGCACGTACAGGGCTCCGACTTGCTGCCCATCGATATAAAGCGGCGTTTGGGCGAGACGCACGCGGGCGCCCGCCTCGTTGGCGAACGTGGCAGAGTACGAACTGCGACCCTCGGACAAAGCCGTTTCGGGCTGAGCCAGCTCGTCGACGGAAAATGCGGAGCCATCCGCGCGAACGCCTCGACCGTCCATCCCGGCAAACGTCGCATTCGCAAAGCCGTGGTGCTCCTGGAAGCTGCTGAGAGCCGGCGCAACCAACGCAGGATCGGTAGTCTGCACGGTAAACGCGCCGATGGCGTTCTGCGACATGTACATGCGGTCGGTTACGTTGCTGGCGGATTGCTCGGTGAACGTGACCACCTGCTGCTCGGCGCTCTGATTGAGCTTCTTGTCGATAAAAGACGTTAATCCGAGCACAGCAGAAACAATCGCCGCCACAATGGCGACGATTGCGATTGATGCCGTTATGCGTCGTTTGCGTTTGCGCTTGTCTTTGCCCATGGCGTGTTGGTGCTTGCCCTTCTTCAGCGCGCGTAAAGAATAAAGGAATATCCAAGCCTACCCGTACCGGATCGGCTCGACATAGTATACTCTAACGCTGAACTGCAAACACTCTGTGGCAATGGTGATGTCACGAGTTAGAGTAACGAGGTAACCATGGATTTCGGTGCGTTGTACGATTTTCTCTTCAACACCTACGCCGGCATCGGATGCCTGGTGGGAATCGGTTTGGTCGTAAGTTTGATCGCGTGCGTCATCATGGAGCGCCGCACGCGCAAAACGTTCGTCAATCACGAGCCTGACGAGGACGATTGGTCCTTTTTCGATGACGACGAAGACGACAAGTAACGTCTTCGCGTTCGTGCCGAACGGCGACCAGACGATGAGGATCGCCTTTTGAAAAGCTCCTTGCACGTACGCGCGATCACTGCTTTCGAGTCTCGCCGCGCGCAGCTTTTCAGCTGCGCGCTCCTGTTTTCAAGCCGTCAATTCTCCCGCACACTCAAACCATATAATTGAACCTCATCGCCTCTTGACAACCCGGAAAGGAAGTACTTCCATGAACGAAGCCGAAACGCATCTCTACCAGCGCGAAGGAGCGTACATCCCCCGCGTCGCCGCCGTGCATGATCTGTGCGGCTACGGCAAGTGCTCGCTGGGAGTTGCCATTCCCGTGCTGTCCGCCGCCGGCTGCGACGTATGCCCCGTGCCGACGGGCTTGTTCTCGTCGCACACCGCCTTCCCCGGCTGGTACATGCACGACACCACCGAGATCCTAGCCGACTACCTGAACGCATGGAAGGGCATCGGCGTGGAGATAGATGCCGTGTACTCCGGTTTCTTGGGCGCACCCGAGCAGGTGGATCGCATTCGCGATCTGTACGCTATGTATCCGAACGCTTTGCGCGTGGTAGATCCCGTGATGGCCGACCACGGCAAGGTCTACCCCACGTATACGCCCGAGCTGTGCTCCGCCATGGCCGAGCTGGCTTGCGGCGCCGACATCCTCACACCGAACCTCACCGAAGCCGCCATCATCCTGGGCGAGCCCATCGGCGAAGATTGGGGCGGCACCGACATCTCCGACGAAGAAGCGCACCGCCTGGTAGATGCCCTCGTGGCGAAGGGAGCGAAGCACGTGGTGCTCAAGGGCATCCAGCGCGAGGGCGAGTCCTGCATCCGCAACTTCGTGGGCGGCAAGGACTGCGAGACGTTCGAAGCGCATAACGAATACCTGCCCTACATGTTGCACGGCACGGGCGACTTGTACGCGTCATGCCTGATGGCCGCCGTGATGGCCGGTCGCTCGCTGCAGGAGGCCGTCGCGTTCGCAGGCGACTTCGTGCACGACGCCATGCTGGTGAGCGCCGAACAGCCCGACTTCAAAGACCGCGGCGTCAGCTTCGAGCCGCTGCTGGGCAAGGTGTGCGAGCTGCTGTAGGAGACGCACGCAACCTGTCAACGCGTTGCCGAAACGGCCGGCCTTTGCGGCGAAACCGCACGTTTCGGGCACGACGCATCCTCCAAGATGTCCTCCGATGGGGTCGGGCGAGAAGGCGACCGCCCGACCACCTTCTCTTCTTCTACAGCTTGAACCCCAGCGATTCCAGCACGTACTTGGGAACCATGAAGCGGACGGTCTTCTGGGGGTCCACCATCTGGCACACTTGCACGTCGGCCACCAGCGACAGCAGCATGACCAGCTCGGCCTCGTCGACGCCGGTGCGGTCGTGCAGCAGATCCACCATCTCGTGCACGGCGCGATCGGCCGCTGCGTCGAGAGACTCGGCGGACGCGATGATGCCGAGGTGCGTGCCGTTCTCGATAAGCGGATCAACCAGGTGCAGGTCGGGCAGCGCAGTGAGCGTGACCGTAGCGTAGCCGGCCACCTCGGCGCCCGACACGCTAATCTCGCCATCGCCCATCGCCGCGTGCATGTCGCCGCAGCCGAACAGCGCGCCCTCCACCGCCACGGGGAAGTACAGCGTCGCGCCCGTGGTGATGGCGGTGTTGTCCATGTTGCCGCCGTGGCTGCCGGGCGTTCCGCAGTTCACCGGATCGCCCGCCGGGGCCACGCCGATGACGCCGATCATGGGGTTAAGCGGGATGGACAGCTGGTCGTTCCACACTAGCTTGTCGCCGTCGATAGCGCACAGGTGCGTGCTCCACGCGTCGAAGCGGTCGCCGCACACGCCCTCGTCCTTGCCCGTGCACGACGCGGTTTGCGGGTCGAGCTCGATGTTCTCGATGGTCACCTTCAGCGCGCCGCCGGGCACCGCGCCCTCCACGAACACGGGGCCGGTTGCCGGGTTGATGCGATCCCAGTCGATCTCGTCCAGCTCGTCCTCGGGCGTCTGCACCTGGTTGCCGAAGCAGTCCTGCGTGCGGATGCGCACCGTCTCGCCCGATGCCACCGTCAGCGCCGGCTCCAAATCGCGCGCGAACGCGAACAGCACGCGCTCGTCGTTAAGTTCCTGCATGAGGCCACCCTTTCTACAAGATTGTGCTGAGGTTAATAGTACTACGGAGGGGGCCGGCTCGGCAGCATCTCTTGTGTCGGATTCTTGCTCGAAAAATACGACGAGCAATCAAGCGGGGGGGGGGGACCGCTTTCGCGAGTTTACGCTTCGCCCTCGTAATCTTCCTCGTAGTAATCCGGCTCGGGGACGAGGACGCACATGAGCAGCATCGCCACGATGGGAACGAGCGTGAACACGAGGTTGTTGAAGGACGGCATCCAGGTTGCTTGCCCCGACGCGACCCAAGCGGCCAGGACGATGCCCGCCAGCAGCAGAGCGCTCGCCACGAGCGTGCCCAGCACGGCGAACGCACGCGTCGGGCGCAGGCGGAAGGCCGACAGCGCACCCGTAGCCGCAATCCAGCTGATCACGATGCACCACAGCGCCGGCTGCATCAACAGACTGCCGATGCTGGCCTGCACGTCGAGCCCCGCAGAGAACTGCCAGTTCGTCAGCGCGTCCCAACCAAGCAGGCTGTGCGACCCGCATGCGGCCAACATCACGCTGACCACCAGCGAGAACGCCAGCGCTCCGAACGCGCGCGCAGGCGGCAGGCAGAACCCGGCCACGAGCGGCGTCAGCTGGTTGCAGCCGAACGCCCCGGCAAGCGGCGGCACGAGCGTCGCGTTCGCATCGGCGTCGCCCAAACGCCCGGTGAAGTACCACCAGGCCGCCGTCGCCGCCAGCAGAACGCATCCTGCGGCGGGAGCGTTTCCGGCGATGAGCGCCGCCGATAACGCGAAGTATGCCAACAGCGCGCCGAGATGCGGCTTCAACGCTCCCGCCAACGTCACGAGCGCGAACAGCCCCCAGAACAGCGGGTTGGCGAATCCGCTGGTCTGCGGCAGATTCGCGAACGCCACGAACGCGACCGCCCCGCTGCCCAGCGCGCCCGCCGCATGCGCCGCCACCGTGCGCTGCAGCGGCGTGATGCGCTCGCGGAGCGGCACATACGGAACAGGTGGCGCGGTCTCGGTTTCCTCTTCCTCCTCATCGTCGGCGTGACCGACGATGACGGAGAGCTCGCGCACGCCGCGCTTCGGATCGCCCAGGAACGGCTCCAGCTCCTCCGCGAAATCGGCGACCGTCGCGTAGCGCTCTTCCCGGTCGGGGTCGAGCGCGAAGAAGATCACGTCGTCGACGGCGGGGTCCAGCTCGTCCCAGCACAGCGACGGCAGCACCAGCTCCGCATCTTCGATAACAGCTTCAGCGCGCTCGAGATCGGGTGCCAGAAACGGGTTCTCGCCCGCCAGCATCTCGTACGTCAGCGACGCCAACGCCCATTCGTCGCAGCGCACGTCGAGGTTCTCCTGGCGCATCTGCTCCAGGGGCATGTACCCGATGGTTCCTCCGCCGGCCGCGCCGTAGCCGGACGCGTCGGCCAGCGTGGCCAGGCCGAAATCGGTGACTTTCACCTGGCCTTGATGGTTGATCAGCACGTTGTCGGGCTTGATGTCGAGGTGCAGCACCTGGTTGGCGTGCGCCACCTCCAACGCGTGAGACACCGACGCGAACACGGCAGCCACCACATCCAATGTGAGACGGTCGGCGTGACGATGCAGCAGCTCGGTGAGCGTGACGCCTTCGACGTACTCCATGATGAGGTAGGCGGTGGACTCCTGCACCTCGAAATCGTACACCGCGACGATGCTCGCATCCGACAGCATTGCCGCGGTGCGCGCCTCGTCCAAGCCGGGAACGTGCGCGAGAGAATGTACCAGCGGCCCGTCGCCTACCAGGTCAAACACCGAAGTCGCATCCCCTTCGGCTTCGTCGGCATCGTTGAAAACGGGATCGTCTTCCCAGGGAAGCGGCTCGTGCTGCGGCGCGCGCTGCGCGACGGCGTTCGCCCCTGGAAGCGCCGCGCGCGCGGCGTCCACCTCATCCAGCTCGATGCATTTGATGGCCACCTTGCGTTGGATGCGCGTGTCCCACGCCACCCGCACGGTGCCGAAGCCGCCGGCTTTCGCTTCGCCGATGGGTCGATACCGGTTCAATATGAGCTGTCGATCGCGTGCCATGCGCCTATTATAGGGCAGGCGGCCGCAGATGCCCACGCGAGCTGCCGCAACGCATGCCTTGCGCAAAAACCTTAACCCCTATGTGCAGCAAAATCGAGTTTTTGGCAGTGATCGCTCGCATTCGCCGGCTCCAAAAGCACGCGGAAGAGCCCTGGCAAGCCGTCAGCGAAAGAAACCGCAGGTCGCGTTTTGCCCATGTCGCTTGAGAATCAAGCAAGACTGCCAAAAGCTCGATTTTGCTGCACATAGCGCTGAAGAATTATGCGACAGCGAGGGCGACAAGCAGCGAGCAGCGAGCAGCGAGCAGCGAGCAGCGAGCAGCGAGCAGCGAGCAGCGAGCAGCGAGCACATCATAGCGCAAGCAACTGCGCCTCGCTCCGCCCCAACAGCCGCGAGACTCAGAACGCAGCCTCGAGAGGCTCGCTCACGCGCACGCGCTCCTGGCCGCGTTCAAGCTCGGTGATCTTGAGCAGCAGGGGCTCCTGCGTGCCGTCGAGCATGCGCAGGCGCAGGGTGACCGCATCGTCGTACACGGTATCGAGCACTTTCGCACCGCAGTCCGACGCAATGCGCACGAGCTGGTCGTACTTGCCGTACGCCGCTCGCACTTCGATGTCCACGCACCGCGACACCACCACCAGCTCCGCCGCCTCGATGCCCGCCTGCGTGGCCTGCGTGTACGCGCGCACGAGGCCGCCCGTGCCCAGCAGCACCCCACCGAAATAGCGCGTGACCACCGTGATCACGTCGGTCAGCCCCGCGTGCTGGATCACCTCGAGCGTGGGAAGCCCCGCCGTCTTCTGAGGCTCGCCGTCGTCGGAATAGCGCACGCGCCCTTGCACGCCCGCGCCGCCCTCGCGCAGCACGTAGGCGTACACGTTGTGGCGCGCCATGCGGTTGGCCGCGCGGATCTCCTCGAGGAACGCCAGCGCTTCATCCTCGGTTTCGACATGCGCCAAACTAGCGATGAAGCGGCTCTTCTTCTCCTCGATCTCGGCGGTCGCCCGCCCCGCTATGGTGGTGTAGGAAGTCATGGGGAAAGTGTAGCAGACGCATAGCAGGGCAGCAAAAAACCCGCCGAAGCGGGTTTCTCAATTCAGATGGTGCGGGCGAGAGGACTTGAACCTCCATGGGGTTGCCCCCATACGGACCTGAACCGTACGCGTCTGCCAGTTCCGCCACGCCCGCACAACAAAGGCTTCTTATCGAAGCGATTGAACATGATACCTGAGTTCATGGATCGTGACAAGGAGAAATTACACGTTCTTTGAATTTTTCTGAAAGCGTCGCAGCGCCGACCAAGCCGCGGGAACCAGAAGCGCCGTCGAGACAGCAAGCAGAACGAAGTCGATCGGGTCGCCGGTAACGTAGGTTTGCTGCAGGTTTCCCGCCAGCAGCTGCGGGCCCGCGTACAGGAAGTTGAACGCGGCGTGCACGGCGACGAGCGTCCACAAGTTGCGCGTTCCGAAGTACATCGCTGCCATGAACAGGCCGAACAAAGCGGCTTGCACGGGTTTGCACGCCGTTTGCGCAACCGCGACGAAATCGGCGGCCTGAACGGCCGAGGCAGCCTCGCCCAGCGACACGTGCAGCGCGCCGAACAGCACGGCCGACACGAGGGCCGCTCGCAGCATGCCGCGTCGGCCTCCTCCCAACGCCGGAGCGAACGCATCGAGCGCCAGCACCCGGAAGACGCCCTCCTCGAACACAGCGGTCAGGAGGCAAAGCGCGACCACTTGCATCACGTGCAACGGGGAGGCGTCCAAAGCGGCCCCTTGCGGTTGCACGACCAGCGACGCGAGGCCCACAGCCAAACCCACGGCCAGCACGTACAAGGCCCACGCGAGCAAACCGCGCCCGTCGCAAAGGCGCGGCGCGCGCAAAGCCCGCGGCCGCGATGCCGCCACAGCCGCAAGCGCGACCGCAGCTAGCGCCGCGCCCTGCGCGAGCGACCCGGCGAGGGTGTCGCCGGGGACCAGCGAGAAGCAGCACGCCGTTGCCACCAACGCCGCCACGAACACGGCGGCGCGATGGTTGCGCGCGCAACCGCCGTCCTCAAGCCCCATCGTGGAATTCGCGCGCGTCACGCAGCCTCATCGCCCTTTGCCATCGAATACATCGTATGCAGGCAGTATACTGGAACGCCATGAGCGTCACATCGAGCATATCAGCAGCTTCCCCGATGCGGGGCGTTTCCTCGTTCACGCTCAAAGTCGTGGCCATCGTCGGCATGACGTTCAACCACGCCTGCTACATTTTCTATCCCTACCTGCCCGCCGAGGCGTTGCTCCTGCTGTTCGGATTCGGCGGGCTCACCTTCCCCATCATGGCGTTTCTGCTGGTGGAAGGCTACCATCATACCTCGAACATCAAGCGGTACGCCGGTCGGTTGCTGGCGTTCGCGCTCGTCTCGCAGGTGCCGTACGGCCTGTTTCTGGCGCACAACCTCAACGTGCTGTTCACCCTGCTCATCGGCCTGGGAATTCTGTACTTGTACGACACTATGGAAAGCCGCGGCGGATTCTGGCTTGCTGCCGCAGCGCTGGTGACGGCCAGCGCGCTGTGCGACTGGGGGATCATCGGGCCGCTCATGATCCTCATGATGCGCGCGATCCCCGACCGGCGCCAACGCATCGTGTTGCCCCTGCTCGTGCCCATCCTGGGCAACGGCCTGCCGGCGCTCTCCGACTACATGGCAGCGTTCGATCCAGCGCTGCTGCCGTTCGCGCTGTATCCGCTGCTGGGTTGCACGGCCACCATCCCGCTGCTGCTCGCCTACAACGGCTCGCGCGGCCGCCCGATGAAGTGGCTGTTCTACGCATACTACCCCGCGCATATTCTGGTGCTGGGGTTGGCGAAGGGGTTGCTGCTGGGCGATTGGGGGCTGGGGCTGTAGAGGCTGACGCCGCACGGGATCCTTCGACTCCGGCGCTGCGCGTCTCCGCTCAGGATGACAGAGGACGGCTACTTCCAGTCGCTTCCCAACACCACGAGGAAATCGCTCTCGAACAGATACGATCCGTCGTTTTTCATGGCTTTTCCAACGCCAAGAGCATCCGCGATCTCCTGCGCGCGCGATGCCTTCGCCTCATCGTCGTAAATCACCAGCGTCTTAGGGTAGTCGAAGCTGTCGGCATTGCCCGACTCCACCGAATAGCCCAGTTCCTCGATGCGCTCGGACGCCTCGGTGCCTGCGCCGGTGATGCCGTTGCCGTTGCGCACCGCCACGCTGCCCGTGCGCTTCGCTTTTTTCTGCGTGCCGTCCTCGTTCGTGCTGGAATGCGTCTGGCCGCTGCCGGTGGTTGCCAGCACGGTGTTCGACATCTCGTCGACGATGTCCTCGTCGGTGGGCGGAAGGCCCTGGTTAACGCGAGTCATCATTTTCTTCCATTCGTCGACGTTGTTGATTTCGTACCAGACGTCGTTGATGTACTTGGACGTAGTCGGCTCCATGGCCGAATAGATGTCGGTGGCCGGGTCGAGGCCCTGCATCGTCTGCGCGAGGCCGATGATGTCGGAAATCTCGAGATCCGTAGTCACGTATTGGGAAAGCGCCTGGACGGTGGATGCCATCGTGGCCACGTCGGCCGACAGGATTTTCTTCGCGATGGCGGACAGGACGAGACGCTGGTTCGCTGCACGGTAGGAGTCGCCGTCGCCGTACTCGTCGTAGGCATGGCGCGAACGACACAGGATGAGCGCCTGATCGCCGCTCAGCGTCTGCAGCCCGGCATCCAGATGGCCGCCGGCATCCTCGTCGTCGATCTCCATCGGAACATCCACTTCGACGCCGCCCAGCGCATCGACAATGTCTTTGAAGCCGTCGAAGTTGATCTCGGCATAATGGGAAATGGGCACACCCGCCAACTTCGATACGGTTTTCACCGTGAGAGCGGCTCCGCCGATGGCATGTGCAGCGTTCAGCTTGTTCTGCCCGTATTCCCCCATGTCTACCAGGGTATCGCGGTGGATGGAGACGAGCGTCGCCTTCTTGTCCACCGGGTCGATGCGCGCGAGGATGATGCTGTCGCTGCGGAACTGATCGCCGGCGAATTCCGCCGACGCTTCGCGGTCGTTCGACCCGTCGGTTCCCATGAGCAGGATATAGAACGGCTCGTTCGCCAAATCGGTTTCCACGAGCGCATTGCGCAGCTCGGCGCTGACGCCGTCGTGAAGGTTTCCCGAGAGTACGTTGTAGTACGCGAACGCAGCCCCCGCCCCGCCCAGCACCAGCACGCCCACAACGGCAAGCGCGATAACCAGCGTGCGGCGACGAGAGCGTGCGCGCGTGCGCTCGTAATCGGCTCGCGACACGCGGCGCGGCGTGGGAGCGGATTCGCCTTGAACGCTGGGGCGACGACCCGGTTCAGTCTGACGGGAGCGGCCGTACGAGGAGCGGGAAAAACGCTCGGTGCTCGCAGGGCGCCGTTGAGGGCTGCGTTTGTTGTCCATTGCGCCATTTTCGCGGCAGCGCTCTACCCGCGCAACCGCCTCCATCGGTTTACTAGGAAAAGCCCACAGGGCAGCGCAGCGGAAGCGGTGTCATCCCGAGCGAGCACCAGGTTGACGCCGCACCGGCGAGCTTCCCGCTACCTGTGCACTCCCAGCTTCTTGACCATGGCGTCGTTCGCATCTTGCTCGACGGCGTCGTCGAGCGGCGCCAACTCGATGGCCGGCTGGCCCGTTCGCGATGCGAAACGTTGGAGAGCGCGTGCGAGCAAATCGTCCGCAACCTCGGGGTTCTTCGCCAGCAGCGGGCCATGCAGATACGTGCCCACCACGTTCTTGTAGCGCACGCCGTCCTGCTTGTCGGCATCGTTGTTGCCGTGCCCCGTGGAAGACGCCACAGCGCCGAAGGGCTCGACGCCCGCGCCGAGGTGCGTGCGTCCCGCATGGTTCTCGTAACCCACGACAGGGCGCTTCGCCAGCGGCGAGGTCAGCACGATGTTGTCGATGAGCCGGTCGCCGGAGCCGCCCGCCGCACGCTCGGTGGTCATGTCGACGATGCCCAGGCCCTGCACCACCTCGTCGCCCAGCAGCCACTCGTGGCCGAGAATCTGGTAGCCGCCGCAGATGGCCAGCAAGACGCCGCCGTCCTCCACGTAGGCATGCAGCTGCTCGCGCATGTTCATGAGCTCGGCCGACGCCAGGCGCTGCTCGCGGTCGGGGCCGCCTCCCAGCATGACGAGGTCGACGCCGGAGAGGTCGATGGCCTGGCCGTGGTTGACGCGCTTGACCTCCACGGGGATGCCGCGCCAGCGCAGGCGCTGTTCGAGGATGCGCACGTTGCCACCGTCCCCGTACAGGTTGAGCAGGTCGGGGAAGAGGTGCGCGATGGTGAGGGAGGCGGCGGGCGCAGGAGTCTCCCCCTCTCCTGGCGCGGAGACGGAACGGTCGCCCCCACAGCCATCGCCCGCGCCATGGGGGCGGGGGAAGCCCTCATCCGTGCCATGCGGGTTGGCGGAATCCTCGGCCGCGGCGCCCGCCGCGCCGTGGCTGGTCAGCACCGCATGCACCGGGGGCAATGCGGTGTAGTTCGCGATCAGGTACGCGTTTTCTTCGGCCGACAGGCTGGCTATGCGCGCCAGCAGGTCCTCGGCATCCGCAACCACCTGCGATTCGATGCCGGCATACTTCAAGCGCACCTGCATGTCGTTCGCGCGCAAGCCGCCCGCGAACACGGTGAGCTTGGCCGGATCGTCCGCCAGCTCCTCGAAGTCGATATCCCACAGCCACGACACGTCGCGGCCATCGCCCTCCTTGTCGTTCACGAAGAAGGCTACCACCTTGTCACCCGCGTCCTGCGCCACGATCTTGAGGTTCTGATTGAAGCCGGTGGGGTTCTTCGCGAGGTTCAGCAGCACGCGCCGACCGGCGATGTCAAACGTTTGCAGGCGCCCGTTCTGCGGGTCGAAGGCGTCGATGGCCTTCTGCAACGCGGGAAGCGGGCAACCGGCGAGGCCGGCCGCGGCAGCGGTTGCCAGCAAGTTGTACACCATGTACGCGCCGGTGTACGGCGCGGCGATCGAACCCGCGGCTGCCCCCTCGCCGTCCCGACGCACGTCGAACGACAACCCGTTCAGGCCCAGCTTCACGCCCGTTGCCGCGAAGTCCAGGGCGGAACGCGCGAACCCGCAGGTGGGACACGAGAACGATCCCAGTTGCCCGTACTGGCGATAGTCGTATTCCAACATGGACGAGCAGCGCTGGCACATCTGCGCGTCGGCCACCGAATTCTGCGGCAGCCCCAGGTCCTCGTCCACGCCGAACGCGATGGAGGGGTTCGCCGCGCGCTCGGCGATGCGGACGCACAGCGGGTCGTCGGCGTTGTACACCAGCACCGTGTCCGGCGACTTCTCCAGCGCGCCCACGATGCTGTCCTGGATGCGGTCGATCTCGCCCACGCGGTCCAGCTGGTCGCGGAACAGGTTGAGCAGCACCACGTAGGTGGCCTGCAGCTGCGGCAGGATCTTCGCCAGCCACAGCTCGTCGCACTCGAACACGCCCCAATCCGACGGGCCGGCGTGCAGCAGCGACGTCGCCACGCCCGAGTCCAGGTTCGCGCCGGTCCGGTTGCACACCACGCGCTGGCCCGCCAGCTCAAGCGCGTCGGCCAGCAGGTTCGTCACCGTGGTCTTTCCGTTCGTTCCAACCACGCACACCGAGCCCTGCTCCAGCTTCGGCGCGAGGTCGGCAATGAGACGCGGATCCACGTACAGCGCGATTTTGCCCGGGAAGTTCGCGGCGGGACGGCGGAACACGTTTTTGAGACCCCACGTTGAAACGGCGCTGACGGCGCGCGCGCCGGCGAACTGCAAACCCATAGGTCATTCCTTTCGATCACGTTGCGTTCAGTATAGTGGTTCCACCGCACCCCGCACGCCGCCCCCGCCCGCACTGACACCCGCCCTCCATACAAATTTCAGGACGAGCAGCGCCAGCGCAAAGCTCACTCGTCACCCCTCGTCAACCTAACAGCCGCTTCAACCAAAAGAAGAACCGCGCCCCGATTTATCCTCAACTAAGCTTGATGCCGCTATACTGATGAGATAAGGTGATTGTGCAGCCGTCGGCCGAAGCACGCGGCCGCATGCACCCGGCGACCCAGGAAGGTTATGCCCGAACGCAATTACGACGACGCTTTTTTCCAGCATTCGAATGACGAGCGAGCTTCCCGTCGTTCCGATGAGTCGACTTCTCTAGGTTCACGACCACACCAGTACAACACCAGGCAAACCGCACGTTCCACTGCCGCCCGCTCCCGCCTGAACGCAACACAGCAGCAACCGCGCAATGCGGCATCCTACCAGAAACCAGGACGTTACCATCGACCGCCGGGCCCCGAACAACCGAGGCGGCGCGCTGTTGGAATCATTGCCAGCCTGCTCGTAGTGGCCGCTTTCGCCGTTGGAGGGTACTTCGTCGTGCAGAGCCTGCCTGTCTCCATAACCCTCAATGGAGCCAACCTGGAAGTAGGCGGTCACAAGACGTTGGAAGACGCGCTGCGCGCCAGCGGCATCAAGCCGAAACCCGGCGATTTCGTTGCCGTGGACGGCTCGGTGATCGAAGCAGGAAAGGGCGAGCCGTTTCACGCCACCGTCAACGGCGAAGTCGCTACCGACATGGATACGAAGCTGAACAACGGCGACGTGGTCGAACTGGGCGACGGCAGCGCCATCGAAGAGCCGAGCGAAACCGCCGAGGAAAGCATCCCCTACTCGATCGAAGAGGAAGGGCGCGGACCTATCCACGTGCTCGAGGGGCAAGGCGCCGACGGATTGAAGCGCACGAAAACCGGCTCGGTCTCCGGCCTGACGACGGAAGAAGTCGTGCAGGAGCCTTCCAACGTGGTGCGCCGAAACGTTTCGCCGCAGGTAGGCGAGGACAAAGTGGTGGCACTCACGTTCGACGACGGCCCCTGGCCCGAATCCACCGCCGCAGTGCTCGACGTGCTGGCCGACCAAGGGGCGAAGGCCACATTCTTCACCGTGGGCAATCGCATCGACGGAGAAGGCGTCGACCTCGTAAAGCGCGCAGCAGCCGAAGGCCATCAGATATGCTCGCACTCGTTCGACCACGCGGCGGGCGACGGTCAAAGCGTGAACCTCGGCTACATGACGCCTGAGGATCAGGTCGCCGAAGTGCAGAAGGGCTACGAAGCCATCGAAGCCGCCACCGGCGCCGAAGCCAGCCATGTATTCCGCACGCCGGGAGGCAACTACGGCGAAGGCGTCATGCGCAATGTCGGGCCGCTGATCAGCGCGGAAATCGGCTGGAACATCGACTCGCAAGACTGGCGCAAGCCCGGAGCCGCCGCCATCGCCAACCAGGTGAAAAACGCCTGGCCGGGCGCCATCGTGCTCATGCACGACGGAGGCGGCGACCGATCGCAAACGGTCGAGGCGCTCAAAGACGCGCTCCCCTATCTCAAGTCGCAGGGCTACCGCTTCGTCACCATGGACGAGCTGCTCGGCTATCCGCTCTCCTAAACCTCGCTTCTGCCGCTCGCCGGACGAAGGCCTCCTTTGATCTTCTTCGGGATCGTTCGCCGCGAGACGTCGTGCCTTTGGCGACAAACATCATCGAAACCACCTGTTTCCTCAACATAGACATTGCTATAGTAAAGTACGTGGGCCGCGCATGGGTGCGACCGTTTCAGAAAGAGGGGTCGGCGGTGCTTCATGGACGTTAGCCAAATCGTTGCCGTTGCTGTGTTCGTCGTGGTCATGATCACCATCATGACCGAGAAGCTGCACCGGTCGCTCGCGGCCATCACGGGCGCGATGATCGTGTTGGCCCTGCATGTCATGCCGTTCGACGCGGCCATGGAGCACATCGACTTCAATACCCTGGGCGTGCTGCTGGGCATGATGCTGTTCGTGTCGGTAGTGAAGCTGTCGGGTGTGTTCGAGTTCCTTGCCATCAAGTGCGCACGACTTGCAAAAGGCGACCCTTGGAAGATCATGCTACTGTTCGTGCTGCTCACGGCCGTACTTTCAGCATTCCTGGACAACGTGACCACCGTGCTGCTCATCGGGCCCATGACGCTGACCGTATGCAAACTGCTCGACGTCAACCCCATCCCGTTCTTCATGACCGAGATACTCGCGTCGAACATCGGAGGCACCGCAACGCTCATCGGCGATCCGCCCAACATCATGATCGGCTCGGCAGCCGGATACTCGTTCTTCGACTTCATCCTGTACGATGCGCCCGCCGTGGCGATTATCCTCGTCGCGATCCTCGGCGTGTTCTACGCGCTATACGGCCGCAAGATGAACGTGGACGACGAGCACAAGGCCCGCATCATGGAGCTGGACGAGCACGCGCAGATCAAGAACCGGCGGCTGCTGAAGCAAAGCGTGGTGATGACCGCCCTGGTGGTGGTCGGGTTCATGGCGCATGGCGCGTTGGGGCTGGAATCGTGCATTATCGCGCTAGGCGCCGCGGGCATCATCATGCTGATCTCGGGCGAAAGCATCGAGGAAGCGCTGTCGAACGTGGAGTGGACCACGCTGTCGTTCTTCGCCGGCCTGTTCGTCATCGTGGGCGCGCTGGCCGAGACCGGCGTCATCGGCATGCTGGCGAACGGGTTGATCGACGCAACCGGCGGCAACGTGTTCATCACCATGCTGGTGCTGCTCATCGGCTCGGCCGTGATCTCCAGCTTCCTGGACAACATCCCGTTCGTGGCCACGATGATCCCCATCCTGCTGGCCATGGAATCCACCGGCATGGACGTCACGCCGCTGTGGTGGGCCGTGTCGCTGGGCGCCTGCCTGGGCGGCAACGGCACGCTCATCGGCGCCAGCGCCAACGTGGTGCTGTCCGACATCAGCAAGAAGCACGGGTACGAGATCACGTTCGCGAAGTTCTTCAAGACCGGCTTCCCCATCATGCTGCTCACCATTTTGATAGCCGGCGTATACCTGGTGGTGCGCTTCCCTCCAGCGTAAGCGCACGGGCGCGAGGCGCAACCGACACGAGCGAAAAACTCGCCTCAACCCCTTGCAGGAGCGCGGGGGTTCGGATATACTGCTTACTCGCGCTTCGCTTAGAAGCCGTATGCCAACGTGGCTCAGCTGGTAGAGCAACGCACTCGTAATGCGTAGGTCAGCGGTTCGAATCCGCTCGTTGGCTCCAGAAAAAGAATGCAGGTCAGGCGATGAGAGTTGCCTGACCTGCTTTTGTTTCCGGAGTTTTTCTTTCAGCGCCCTGGAAGGAGATGAGCTCATGTCCAAAGCGAACGGCAGCGAGGCGCTCGTCGCTGAACAGCTCTCCAAAGATCGCGCCGTCATCGAGCTATGCAGACGATCGCTCGTCAACCATTTCGTAGTGCGGGACATGGATGCCGCCTTAGCTTATATGGCCGACGATGTTGAATGGCTGGGTCCGTTCAGCTGTCAAACCGCCTCGGACAAGAAGACCATGGAAGACATCCTACGACCCGAGTACAGCATACGGCTCGCATTGGCAGACGAGCGTTGGCGCGCCCGTAAACGCGCCAACACCTGGATCGTCTCGGCACGCTATACGCTGCTCGTCGTGTCGGCCGGCGGAGAGCGCAGCATGCCGTTCAAGCAACATGCTACCTACGTATGGGCCCCTACGCCGGACGGACCTCGCATCGTGCATCTGCACGTGTCGAACGCCACCGATGCGAACCCGCTCTTGCCTTCGCTCGATCCTGGCCAGAACGCCATCGAATTCCTGTACGAGCACTTCGATGCCCAGGGATCCGGCGCCGGCAAGCTCAGCTTCCGAGACACGGACGGAGACGTTCACGTTCTGCATCCCAACGAACTGTACGCTATAGAATCCGACGGTCCACGCTGCGTCATCAGGCATGCGCACGGAAAGTTCGCGGTGCGAGGCGCCTTGGCAAGCCTGGAAAAGGAACTGCCTGCAAAGGACTTCCTTCGCTTGCACCGCAGTTGTCTGGTGCATCGCGGGCGCATCGCCAGCATCGAGGATCATCAGGCGCTGCTCGACGACGGCTCCTCCTACCCCATCGCGGAGCGACGCAGCCGGGAGATCAAGCAATCGTTCGAACTGACCTTGTAGCACACCTCGTCGCGCGACGCCGACCTCTCCCGCGCAACATGCCAGAGCAATCTGCCGACCGCTGCGTTCGTTGCGTTTGAACGGGCATTCGTTCTCAGGGGATCGCTCTTTGCCGGCGGTTCGATCTATAATCCAGTGGTATATGGGGATTTCGGAATAGGAATGTTCCGCAATGCGATCGGAAGGGCGGCGATTCGATCATGATAGACGACGAAAAGCTCGCCGCCTGTTTTTCCGACAAAGGTATGGAGCTTGACGATGACGACCTCGACCAGGCATCGGGCGGTATTAGCTGCCCCGACCAGATCGTCTTCTTCTGCACCAGATGCCATGAAGCGAAAACGGTCACGAAAACCAGCAGCGCGCTGATATGCCCCGATTGCGGTACGCCGTTCGGAGCCTCAACTTCTCCGAATCCCGATCCAACGTAGGGAGAACCAAGGGACGGTACCGGCAATGGCAAGAGCGACGGGCGTTGAGAAGCCGTATGACAAGCTCTTCCACCGATGGGACTCTTCGAAAGAGGTCGTTCGTTTCGTTTGAAGGGGCGTTCGTTCCGCGCATCTGAAAATCGTCCTGCTACCCGGTTACAATCTCGCATGCTTCATTATTTCGACCCTGCCAATGAAAGAGGAACCGCATGTCGACGATACGCACGTTTGCACGATCCCATCCGCTGCTCGTAACCGCCGTCGGGCTCGCCATCGGACTGGCCGTGATCTGGTTCGTGCCATCCGACGGGTCTTTGGCGAACATGATGTTCATTCGCCTGGGATTGACCATCGTCATGTTCGCCATCATGGCCGTCGCGGCAGGATGCAACATCATCGTGCCCAACGCCAAAAGCATCGGCCTCTCGTTCAAGAAGTCTATCTACCCGTTGGTCGTAGCGCTGGTCATGGGCGTGTTCGTTCTGCTCGGCACCGCAATGAAAAACGAGGGGATGGTGTCCGACTGGCCCTTGCAGCTGGCGCTGGTCATCATGCTCTGCCTGCTTGTGGGCACGTTCGAAGAGGGCTTGTTCCGCGGCATCGTTTTCAGCGGGCTGCTGGCTCGTTTCGGCGAGACGCGTCGAGGTCTGATCGGAGCCGTGATAGTCTCATCGCTGATCTTCGGCTTCGTCCATGTGACGCCGTCCATCATGAACGGCCAAGTGGTCACCGGTTTGGACATGGCCCAAGCGGCGCTCAAAACCCTGCAAGCCGGCATCCTGGGCGCGTTTCTGGCCGCCCTGTTCCTGAAAACGCGTAACATCTGGGGCATCGCGCTGGTTCATGGCCTCAACGACCTTTTCGTGATGCTGGGCGACGCGCTTTTTTCCGGCACCACGTCCACCACGTACGTCAACAACGACGCGATGATGGCCAGCGCATCAGTCGTCATGTACGGGGTGTTCTTCCTGCTGTACATCCCCATCATCGTCTCGACGGTGCGCATGCTCAAGCAAGTCGAAACCCCCTGCAAAGGCCCCTTTGCCGATAGGTGGTCTTGAGCGACTTTGAATCCGCGCGAAGCCCCAACGGCTTCGCGCGCTATTTTTACTCGCGAAAACGACCGCCTTTCCACCTAAGGTTCACGCTCTTTCTCGCGTTGCTGCGCTAACTCGGATCACCGTCCTTCTTCGTCCTCCTTACGCTTCCGCTAACGGAATAAGCGCCGAGCGTTACCGGTGGTACTATCGCCGGACGACCCGACCGAAGGCAACCGGAGGAGCGCGCCATGAAACCTTACTACGAAGGCTGGTACATGAAGCAGCAGCAAGGCGAAGACGTGCTGGCCGTGATACCGGGGCGCGCGCAGGACTCCGCATTCATCCAGGTGGTCTCCAACCGCGGCTCGAGCTTTTTGCCGTACCCCCTGGAGGCGTTCGACCGCACCGACGGCAGCATGAGAATCGGCGACAGCTTGTTCACGCCGTACGGAATGCAGCTGCGCATCGACGAACCGGATTTCGAGTTGGTAGGAAGCGTTCGCTACGATCATCTGCTGCCGCTGCGCTCGGACATCATGGGGCCGTTCGCCTACGTGCCCATGGAAACGAAGCATACCGTGTTCAGCATGCGGCACCAGGTGACCGGATCGATCCGCCTCAACGGTGACGCGCTAGATATTCGCAACGGCATCGGCTATATGGAAGGCGACTGCGGCCACACGTTTCCCCGCAGCTATTTCTGGATGCAGTGCCTCGACGTTCGACAAGACGCCTCCGTCATGCTGGCCATCGCCGAAATACCGCTGGGTCCGATCCGCTTCACCGGCTGTATCGGCATAGTCGCGCTCGGCGAGACGGAATACCGCTTCGCCACGTACCGGGGCGTGCGCATCGTGGAGCATACGCCCACGATGGCGGAAGTGCGGCAGGGCGATATGAGCCTGCGGGTGGAGGTGCTTGACGATCGCGGGCACAAGCTGCAAGCACCCGCCCAGGGTCTGATGGATCGCACGATTCACGAAAGCCCTTCCGTACCCGCGCGTATCCGCTTCGTCAAGGGCGGCGAACCTCTTTTGGACGAGATGGAGTCCCAAACAAGCTACGAATTCGTTTCCCCCGCTTCGGCGTAGGGACCGGACGCCCCCTTTGCGTGCCTCGCGGAGCCGATCCCCGCCGCGTTCGCCCGCACGACGCTGGTATACTGGGCGTATCGAGCAACCTTCGCGAGAGAGGATGCGCCATGCTGTACGACAATATTATGATCCCCTACGACGGATCGGCTTCGTCCAAAGCAGCCCTTGCGGAAGCGGTGCGGTTCGCGAAGGACGACCCCGGACTGACCCTTCGCATCGTCCAGATCATTGACACCGATCAGCTTGCCATCGACAAGCTGGAAGCCGAAGGGCGCGACGAACAGACCGTCGCCTCGTCGGCGATGCTCCAGAAAACCTACGAGGAGGTCACCGAGGAAGCCAGCAAGGCGCTGCATCGCGAAATAGACCCGCTGCTGAGCGGCCTCATGAACAAAGTGTACATCGAGCTTTTGCAGGAAACGCAGCCGGGCGGGCAAATCGTGACGTACGCCATCGACAACTTGTGCGACCTCATCGTCATGGGCTCGCGGGGTCTGGGCGCGTTGCGCGGCATTTTGGGCAGCGTCAGCAGCTACGTGCTGCGCAACGCCGACGTTCCGGTGCTCATCGTCAAGGAAGGCACGAACGAGTAGGACGAGCTGTCATCCCGAGCGAGCGGCGCCCAGGGGCTGTTGATGGTTTCTTGACATTCTCGTGCTATGCTCCTCCGTATATGCGCGGCAAGACGAATGCGGAGGAGCGAGAAGAACGTGAGCGAACAGAAAGCGGCCATCGAGCGGAACGGCGAGGCCACGCTGCTGGTGGTCGACGACGAGCCGGAAATCGTCGCGCTTTTGGACGAGTACTTCACGGGTTTAGGCTACCGCGTGCTCACCGCCGAAGACGGGGCAACCGCGCTCAAACGCGCCGAGCAGAGCCCCGACCTCATCGTGCTGGACGTGGGCATGCCGCTTATGGACGGCTACGCCGTGTGCCGCCGCCTACGCGAGCACCTCACCTGCCCTATCCTGTTTCTCACCGCACGCGTCGAGGACGTCGACGCGCTGGAGGGCTTTGAAGCCGGTGCCGACGACTACGTGCTGAAACCGTTCTCGTTAGCCGTGCTGGGAGCGCGCGTGAAGGCGCATCTTGCCCGCGACAACCGCCAGCACGTGCGCGCCGAAGTACGCTTCGACGGCGACATCGCCATCGACTACCGCTCGCGCACCGTGACAGCGGCCGGACGGCCGGTGGAGCTGACGCGGCGCGAGTTCGACATCGTCGCATTCCTGTCGAAGCATCCCGGCCAAGTGTTCGATCGCGACCGCATCCACGAGCGCGTAGGCGGTTGGGAAAACGAGAGCGATTCGCAGGTGGTGACCGAGCACATCCGGCGCATCCGCAAGAAGCTGGCCGCAGCGGGCGCCGAACCCGACCCGGTGGAAACGGTATGGGGCATGGGGTACCGATGGCGCGCGTAAGGGGCGCCGAACGCCTCGACGCCTTGCGGGCGCGTTGGCACCACGCGTCGCTCAAAACGTCGTTCATGGTGTACATGCTGGGGTTCTTGCTGCTGGCGCTGGTGATGTCCACGGTGACGGCCGGGATGTTCAGCGGGTTGCAGCACCGGGTGATCGCAGACGCGTACGAAATCTCGGGGCTCTACCTCTACGATGCGCACAACCGGACGCTCGTTCCCGCGCGCGCCGTGGATATCGATGAGAACGGCAGCAGCGTGTTCGTTCAAACCGTGCGCGGCGAGATGACCGAGATGCCGCTGACAGACTTGTCGTCGCTCGTGGAGATCACTGACGCGAGCGATTACCAGTACTCGCCGGGGACGGCGTATCTGTATGGTTCCGCCAACGACGACGCACTCAGCGTCGAAACGCCCGAAGCGCCCGACCAAACCGAGCTCACGCCCGCCGAGCTGCCCGCCTATGACGCGAAAGCGCGCGATCGGTTCGATGCCTGGCTGGCTGCCAACCCTGATAGCCCCTACACGTCGTTCTTCGACGGAGACAGCCAGGACGGCAACACCGTCGGACTGCTCACTTCCGCAGTGGGTTACTACGTGAACACGCCCCCATCGGAGGAGGCGCAGGCGCTGTCCTCGGCACTCGAGCTGCTAACGTTCCTCATGTTCCCACTGTGGTTCGGCCTATGCATCTTCGCAGCGGCGCGGCGCTTCTTCGGCAAGCGCCTCCAACCTGGATTCGATGTGCTCGACCGAGCAGCGTCCAACATCGCCGAGCAGAACCTCGAGTTCTCCGTGTCGTACGATCGAGATGACGAGCTGGGCCATCTAGCTTCGTCGTTCGAAGCCATGCGCGCCTCGTTGGCCGAATCGCAGCGCGCGCTGTGGCGCACGGCCGAGGAGCGCAAGCGCCTGAACGCCGCGTTCGCGCACGACCTGCGCACGCCGCTCACCATCCTCAAGGGCAAGATCGAGCTGCTGGACGCGCACGTGCAGTCCGGCAACGTGCCCGCCGATCGCCTGACGGCCTCCGTCGCCTCGCTGGCCGCGCAGGTGGAACGCCTTGAGCGCTACGTCGCCGCTATGAGCGGGCTGCAAAAGCTGGAAGACCGCGCCGTCGTTGCGCGCCCGACCAGGTTCGACAGCGTGGCGGGCATGGTGGAGGACGCCGGAACGGGGCTTGCTGCGCACGCCGACCGGACCTTCGCGCTGTCGGTGAGCGCACGTTGCGACCGCGAGCGGCCAGAGCTATGCGTGGATCAGGCCATCGTGGGCGAGGTGGCCGAGAACCTGCTGAACAACGCCATGCGCTATGCGTCGTCCCAAGTGGACGCTCGCCTCGACGTGCGTGACGGCGCGCTGGTTCTCATGGTGGAAGACGACGGGCCGGGCTTTTCGAACGCCGCGCTCGAACGCGGTTGCGCGCCCTTCTTCAGCGAGGTGCCCTCGGCAGAGCATTTCGGCCTGGGGCTGAACATCGCGTCGCTCATGTGCGAGAAGCACGGCGGCGGCGTAACGCTGGAGAACCGCGAGGGGGGAGGCGCGCGCGTGGTCGCGCGATTCTCCCTGGATTTCTGCGCCGAGTAGACAGTCGGTAGATATTTGCTCCGTACCATCGGAAGCGTACCGAACGCACCCGAGAAACGGAGCATCCCATGGAAGACACCGCCCCGCTGCGAACTTCGACCGTCACCCTGCCCCCGCTTCCTCGTACGCATGGCAACGCTCCCGATAACGCGACGATCGCGACGGACCGGCGTTCCCTGCTGAAGAAGCGCGCTGCCGTGATCGTCGGGCTGCTGGCCCTGACGGCGGGGCTCGCAGGGTTCTGCGTCCTCTACGGGCCGGAGCTGCTTGCCTTCGTTGCCGACGCTCCGCGCTTCCGCGCCTGGGTGGACGAAACCGGCTGGATCAGCCGCATCGTGTTCGTGCTGGCCAACATGGCGCAGGTCGTGTTCGCGTTCCTGCCCGGCGAACCGCTTGAGCTGGGAGCGGGCTACGCGTTCGGCTTCTGGGAAGGCACGCTGTGGTGCCTCGTGGCCAGCGCCTTGGGAACCGCGGCGGTCATGGCGCTCGTCCGCGCATTCGGAATCCGCATCGTCGGCTTGTTCTTCTCGCCCGACAAGATCACGTCGATGCGCTGGCTGCGCGACTCCCGACGTTTCGAAATGCTGCTGTTCCTGTGCTTTCTCATTCCCGGGACGCCGAAAGACCTGCTCACCTATGTGGCCGGACTGGGATCTAGCTCCATCGGACGCATCGTGGCCATCACCACGGTAGGTCGCATCCCCTCCATCGTCTCGTCCACGCTGGCGGCGGGCGCGTTCGGCGACGGCAATTACCTGGGGGCGGCGCTCGTGATCGCACTGACGGCGGTGCTGGCCGCGGCGGGCGTGATAGCGTACCGGCAGCTGGCGAAGCGCAGCGACGCGGCCGAGGATGCGGCCTCTAGCGCTGACGCAATGGGAGCCTAGGCGCGCGCCGAGCGCCACTCCGTCACGGGATCGTGCTCCGGCGGTGACCTGGGCGCATCCCGCTTCCCTCCGCACGCGCGTAAGATGAGCCATCGTAGCGCGGAAACCGGATCGAAGGGAGGCGTCGTGAGCATCGGGTACGCATCGAAGACGCTGGCAGCGCCCGGCGCGCGCATGCAATCGGTGGTGCAGCGGCTGGCGACGCCCGACCGCCTGGCGCAGGCGATCGACGGCAACCTGCGCGCGCTGGACGCCGCCCTCGACTACCAGGCGAAAAACGGCATCCACCTGTTCCGCATCAGCTCGGACGTGATCCCCTTCGGGTCGAGCCCCGTGAACGCGCTCGATTGGATGCGCGACTTCGAGCCGCATCTGGCCGCGCTCGGGCGCAAGGCGCGGCGCCATGGCATCCGGCTGAGCATGCACCCCGGCCAGTACACCGTGTTGAACTCGCCCGATGCCGACGTGGTGGAGCGGGCGAAGCTCGACCTGGCATACCACGCGGCGTTCCTCGACGCGCTCGGGATGGATGCGAGCGGAAAGATCGTGCTGCACGTGGGCGGCGCGTACGGCGACAAGCCTCGCGCGCTCGAGCGGTTCGCCAACGCGTACGCGACGCTGCCCCTCGCGGTGCGCCGACGGCTCGTCATCGAGAACGACGACCGGCTGTTCACCGCCCAGGACGTGTTGGCGCTCAGCCGTGCAACCGGAGCGCCCATGGTGTTCGACACGCTGCATCACGAGCTGAACCGCGAGCCCGACGCGCCGGACTGGCGAGCGCTGTTGGACGAGGCGGCCGCCACCTGGAAGCCCGAGGACGGCGCGCAGAAGATGCACTACGCGCAGCAAGCCCCTGGTCGCAGGCCGGGCAGCCACACCGACACCATCGAGCTTGCGCCCTTTCTCGCGTTCTACCGATCGCTCGCAGAGCATCGGACCGACAGCTCCTTCGGCATGCCCGACATCATGCTGGAAGTGAAGGACAAGAACCTCTCCGCCATCAAATGCATCCTCTGCACCAGCGAGCACGGCCGCTTCAGCCGGCTCGAACGCGAATGGGCGCGCTACAAGTACGCCGTGCTCGAACACGACCAGGCAGCCTACCTCGCCCTGCGGGCGCTGCTCAAGGACAAGCGCACGTGGCCGACCGTTCCGTTCTACGAGATAGTCGAACGCGCGCTGGCCGCACCTGTGGAACCGGGATCGTTCCGCAACGCCGCGCAGCACGTATGGGGCTACGTGGCGCCGCACGCCACCGCGCGCGAGCACGCGGCGTTCGAGCGCCTTCTGGAGCACGACGATCGCCCCGCCGCGAAGCGCAAGCTGCACGCCCTCGCCGAGAAGTACGACCAGCCTTACCTGTTGGAGTCCTACTACTTCGTGCTGTAGCCTTCTTTCGACTTGCGCTTGCGAGGATGTTTTACGCGAAGCATCGGACGACGCCCCTTCGTCGTGCCCTGACGGCGATGCGAGGCCCCGCCCTTTCCTCAGCCGCAGCGAACAAGGGCGCTTGAGCGCTTCGCTCGCTTGGGCAAACACCGCCGAGTAGGTTCGTTTATAACGTGTAGTTATTGAGAATAATTATCAATAATAATGGTATCGTTACATTTCAATCCTGATTATCGGAGTATCATATCGGGCAGAGAGAAGACCTGAACCACCGCCGATCACGGCGGCGCGACGAACATGAAAGAGAGGGATCGTATGCCCAGTTTCCCCAATCCGTTTGCAGGCAACGTCGACCGCAAGATGACGAACACCGAGCTCATGCAGGCGCTCCGTATCGACATCGCGGGCGAGCTTGAAGCCATCTTCCTGTACGACGCCCACTATCAGGCAACCGACGACCCGGCCGCCAAGGCCGTGCTGGCCGACATCCGCGACGAGGAGAAGGCCCACATGGGCGAGCTCATCACGCTGATGCGCCACCTCGACCCCACGGAGACGGAGTTCTTCCTGGAAGGCGAAGGCGAAGTGCAGGAGAAGCTGGCCGAGCTGGGCATCAAGACCGACGGCGAAATCGCCCCGGCGCCCGCGGAGCCCGCTCCCGCCCCCACCGTCGGCGACCTTTCCTAACGCAACCGACTTCCGGCGCGCAGCCGCCGACGAATGTTTCACGTGCAACATTCGTACGTGCTGCCGCCTTCTCAAGAAAGGAGTCCCTCATGGACTATCTCGCTCGCGAATCGGCCGACCTTTCGGACGGCCTGTGGAACCGCATCGACGAAACCGCTATCGGCACCGCCCGCGCCCAGCTGACCTGCCGTCGATTCCTCAAGGTGTTCGGCCCGCTGGGCGCCGGCGTGACCACCGTAGCCGTCGACGGCGTGAACAAGGAAGAGGTGCTTGAGGACGGCATCGGCCGCATCGTCGGCCGCACGCAGCTCGAGCTGCCGCTGTTCTACGAGGACTTCACCCTGCTCAGCCGCGACATGGAGTATGCCGCGCAGACCGGCTACCCGCTGGATCTGTCCGTGGCCATCGCCGCCGCCAAGAAGGCGTCGCGCCGCGAGGACGACCTCATCCTCAACGGCAGCAAGGCGCTGGGCACCGACGGCTTGCTCACGGTGAAAGGGTCGTCGAAAATCAAGAAGAGCGACTGGTCGCAGGGCGAAAACAGCTTCGCCGATATCACCGCCGGCGTCGCCCAGCTAGCCAAGACCGGCTACTTGGGCCGCTACGCGCTCGTGGTGTCGCCCGACCTGTTCCTCGACTTGCAGCGCCTGCAGCCGAACACCGGTCTGCTGGAGATCGACCGCATCAAGAAGCTCATCGGCGACAACGTGTACATGACCAGCGTCATGGGTCCCGGCAAGGCCGTGCTCGTGTGCGCCGAGCCCGAGTACCTGGATCTTGCCATCGGCCTGGATCTGTCGGTTGGCTACCTGGAGCTCGCGGACTTCAACCACACGTTCCGTATCATGGAAACAGCCGCCCTCCGCGTGAAGGACCCCGCCGCCATCGTGGTATTCGCGTAACGCCGAGCGCGTCCATAAAGCATTTGAGAGCGGCCTGCATTTGATGCGGGTCGCTCGTTTTTGTTGTCACGTTAACTCATTCCGCTGTTTTACCTATAATAGAGTTAAATTTGTAGTATAATTTTAACTCTATTAGAGTAAATCGATCGAATCGAGTTAAAGAAGGCTACACATGGCGTATCGTGATCTAAGAAAAATCTTCCACGGTTATCCCAAGACGTACGCTACCGAATACGAGTCCAGGTTCAATTCCGACCAGTCGCATAAAGTCGGTTTCGACGTATCCGGGAGCCCTGCGTTTTTCGTCATGACTCCAGAGATCTACCAGGCGGCAATCGATGCTGCAAAAATCGACAAAGAGATCTACCAGCTCATTCTCTCTTTGCCTGGGAAAGCGATACAAAGCTATCGGGAGTCGAACCTTATCGATGAAATCGTTATCACCAACGAAATCGAAGGCGTACGATCTACAAGGCGCGAAATCGGAGACGTCCTCGAACGACTGGAAGAAAACGACAAACGTGGACGCTTCCACGGTCTTGTTCAAAAATACCAAATGCTGAGCCGCGAGGAAGACATCGCAATCTGCACCTGCGCAGATGTCAGAAGCATATACGACGACTTGGTCTTGGACGAGGTTGCACGCGACAATCCGGATCACGTTCCCGACGGAACCCTCTTCAGAAAAGGCCCTGTATCAGTATGCGACGCCACCGGTATCCCCATTCACAAGGGAATGGAGCCAGAATCGAAGATCACTCTTTGCCTTGAGAAAGCGCTCGATATTCTGAATGATACGGATATCGAACCTATCGCTCGCGTATCGCTGTTCCACTTTCTTTTCGGCTACATCCACCCCTTTTACGACGGAAACGGCAGAACAAACAGATTTATCAGCAGTTATGTTTTGTCGAAAGAGTACGAGCCATTGATTGGATTCCGGCTTTCTTATGCCGTAAAGCAGGACATTGAGAAATACTATAGAGGGTACACCGTCTGCGAACACCCCTTGAACAAGGGCGATCTGACCCCGTTCGTGATAGCATTTTCGGAAATAATCGTTTCCGCCATGGAAAGCATGCGCAATTCCCTGAGGGAGCTCCGAAACATGCTCGAAGAGGGCGAGAGGATGGCGGAGATCGTGTTCGCAAAAGACGAGAAGGCCATCGAAATCGCCAGCGTTCTTGTGACAGCTGCGCTGTTCGCCTTCAACGGGATCACCATGGCGGAACTCACCTACACGTTCGACGCATCAAGGCAGACTATGTACAAGAAGCTCGCTCCCTTCAAAGAACGCGGTGTGCTCGTCGCGCAAAAAGAAGGACGTAAAACGTACTATCGGATGGACTTGGATGCCCTCAGGCGCCTCGCCGATCAGCAGTAGCAGAGTAGAGTTGCAGCTCGCTACAGCTTCTCCTCGTTCTTTTGCCTGTGGCGGATGACGAGGTTGCGCCACACCACGTAGGCACCGAGGACGAACGCGCCCACGTAGCCCAACACGCCCAGCAGGGGCACGCCCAGAAACTGCGGGTGCATGTTCGTGGTAGCAAGCAGGCTCGATCCGATGAACAGCCCGGCGGAGATGAGCGCCATAGCCACCGTCCCGCTGACGGAGTAGAGCGCGGCGATGGCGTCGATCGGGATGCCGAGGTCGGCGCCGACGCGAACCTGGCCGCGATCGATCATGTCGAGCGTGTGCGATGCCTGGGTGGGCAAGCGCACCGCGGCCTGCGCGGACGTCGCCGCGGTCGAGACGAACTCGCGCGCCTTGGTTTCGAACGCCTCCCAGGTGCGCTCGCGGCGCTTCACGTGGGCGGCGATGATGTCGATGACGCTGGTGTCGGGCGCGATGTCCACCAGCACGCCCTCGATGGTGACCATGCCGCGCGCCAGCAGGGTGAACGAAGGCGGCAGCGCCAGGTTCTGCGTCTGCAGCACGCCGAACACGTCCATCAGCGCCGAGCCCACGTTGATGTCGGCCAGGTTCACCGTGGTGTACGAGACCAGCAGGTTGCCCAGCTGGCTGAGCAGCCGCCCGTGGTTGACCGGCCCCTCCGAGCGCACGGCGCCCAGCAGCGCTTCCATCAGCGCATACGGATCGTTCTCGGCCACAGCGCGGAACATGCGCCCGATCAGCGCGCGCTCGAGCGCCGACAGCTGGCCCACCATCCCCAAATCGATCCACACGATGTCGTCGCCGCGCACGAGGATGTTGCCCGGATGCGGGTCGGCATGGAAGAACCCGTTGTCCACGATCTGCGTCACGAAGCTCTCGGCCAGGCGCTGGCCCAGCTTCGCCGGATCAAGGCCCATAGCGCGCAGGGCGGGAACGTCGTTGATCATGGGGCCCTCGACGAAGTCCATGACCAGCACGTCGTCGGAACTGAGGTGCGGATACGGGCGCGGGCTTTCCACTCCCGGCTGATCGTCGAGAAACTGGCGGAACCGCACGAGATTGTGCTGCTCGACGCAGAAGTCAAGCTCCTGGCGCGTCGTGCGCTCCAGCTCGGTGACCAGGTCGTCCAGCGACAGCTTGATGCCGTCGGTTGCACGGGTGAGCCCTACGAGCGCAACCGCCTGGCGGATGAGCGCGAGATCCTGCGTCATCTGCTCCACCACGTGCGGTCGACGCACCTTGATGGCCACGTACGACCCCGCCTTCGGAGCGTCGGCAGGCAACGGGACCGCCGCGGCGCCGGTGCCCGCTCCCGCATCGCCAACCGCATGCGGCGCGATGCGCGCCCGGTGCACTTGGGCGATGGACGCCGATCCGAGCGGCTTCTCCTCGATGCACGAGAACGTTTCCCGCCACGGATGCCCCAGCGATTCCTCGATGGTGGCGAGCACCGTGGAGAACGGCATGGGCGGCACGTCGGCGCGCAGCCGCTTGAACGCGTCGGCGTACGCGGGCGGGATGACGTCGCTGCGGTTCGCCGCGATCTGTCCCATCTTCACGAACGTCGGCCCCAAGTCCTCAAGCAAGCTGGTCGCCTTTTCCGGCGTGAGGCCCGACAGCACGCGATGCTGCCGCAGGATGCGCTCGATCTCGCGCAGGCGCCTCCCCGACCCCGACCCTTTGTCGCGTCGCGCCTCCACGGCCACCTGCGCCACTTCCTTGAGCGTGGCCACGCCGCACCTCCTCGTCTCGCCTGTTCAACCTACATTCGACAGCCCAGCGTACCATGGCACCATGCGGCGAGTGCACCGGTTGCCCAGCGGTTATCGGACGGATGCCGAGCCGGAGGAAGACGGGCGGAAACGCACGCCGCCCCGGCCTGCGCAGACCGGGGCGGTTGAAGGGGGCGCGACGCGGAGGGAGGGGAGAGAACGCGTGCGCCCCGTCGGATTGGATGATCGGTCGAGCGGCCGGCATGCGGGCGATCCCGCATGCCGGGCCGACGCCATTGCCGCTTACGCGTCGATCGTCTCGACGGCGTACTGCCCGGCCAGACGGCCGCCGCAGTAGGCGCACATAAGCGAGTAGCCTTCGTAGTCGCAGTACGGGGCGCTCATCAGCGTGCCGTTGTCGGCGCCGGCCACGTACAGGCCGGGGATGGCCACGCCCTCGCCGTCGATTGCTTGCAGACGGTCGTTCGTGCGGATGCCGCCGATGGTCACCCATGCGCTGGGCTCATACTGGAATGCGTAGAACGGGCCGGTGGTCACGGGCTGCAGGAAGCAAGCCGGCTTGTAGAACTGCTCGTCGTTGCCGTCGGCGCAGTAGCCGTTGTACTCGTCCAGCGTCTCGACCAGCTCGGGCGCGTCGATGGCCTGGGCCAGCGCCTCGATGGTGTCGGCCTTGAAAGCCCAGCCGGCGCTCACGGCATCATCGATGCTGCCCTGCACGTTCTCCAGCGGCTTGTCCTTGAGCGTCATCATGCCGGTGCGCCAGTTCACCTCGTCGGCGCCGCACAGCGTCCACGCGTCCTTGCCGGAATTCAAACCGTCCACGTACGCCTGGTCGACCACCGCGTAGTACTTGCCGCCGACCAGCGAGATGGCCCCGCCCAGCGCCAGCGGCAGATTCGCGAACTTGCCCTCGTTCGAGAAGCGGCGGCCCTGGTTGTTCACCAGCAGCGTGCCGTAGATGCCGATGGTGAACGCGGCGCTCTTGCGGTCGTACAGGCCGTCGGCTTTCTGGTTGGAGCCGGTGAACTCGTTGCCCGCGATGCCCCACTGCGTGGACAGCTGACCGCCCGCAGCCTGCACCATGTCGATGCCCTCGCCCACGGACAGCACGTTGCCCAGCGGGTTCACGAAGGTGCCGAACTTCTCGCGCATCATGTCGACGTTGCCCAGGAAACCGCCCGTGGCCACGATGACGGCCTTCGCCTTCACGTCGGTCACGCCGTCGCCCTCGCACTGCACACCCGTGCATGCGCCGTCTTCCATGATGAGGCGCTTGCCCGCCGTGTTGAACAGGAACTCGCCCCCCTTGCTTTCCACGAACTCTTGGAGGGGCTTCATGCGATCCTCGCCCTTGGCCTGCGTCTTCGAGTCCTTCGGGTCGCTCTGGAAGTTGGCGCGCACGGACGCATGCCCTGCGCCGTAGTTGTCGGGACGCAGGCCGGTAGGCACGCCGAAGTCGTCGGTGAACTGGTCGACCGTCTCGCCGGAGATGGCGACGGCTGCCTTGACGGCCGCAGCGTTCGTGGACCAGTGCGCGTACTCCATAATATGGTTGAAGGCTTCCTCCACCGTGAACTCGACGCCGGCTTCCTGCTGCAGCTTCGAGCCCACCATGAACGGGCCGCCCGCCAGCGAGCCGTTGGCCACGCCCACGTTACCGCCCTTCTCGATGACGACGACGCTCTTGCCGGCGCGCACGGCTTCGACCGCGGCCCACATGCCCGCGCCGCCCGCGCCCACGATGGCGATGTCGCATTCCTTCGTCTGATCGGCGGTCTGCATCGCGGAAGCTGCGTCGTCGGTCGCGCCCTTCGCGTCGGCGTTCGCGCTGCTTGACGCTTGCGGGGCGCATCCGGCAAGCGCGGCCGCGCCGCCCAGCGCCGCAACGCCGCCCAGCGTGAGGAAGCTGCGACGAGAAAGCCCGTTCTTTAAAGTAGCCATGTGAGGTCCCTCCTAAAGGATTCCCTGTGCGCTCGACCGTTCCGATCGAGCGGCGCGCCCTCCCGAGGCGCTGAGGAAAGCATGCCTCGCATCAGGCGGTTTGTCGCGGGTGAAGTCGCGCGCCGAGGGGTGAATCCGCGTTCACCCCTGCGCTCACCCCTGGTACAATGACACGACGAACAGGAGGTTCCCATGAAATCAAGCGACGTGGTGCGCGCGCTGGCGCCCGCAGATCAGGCCGGCGAGGACGAGCCTCTGTCGGCGCTCATGTACCCGCTGCGCTTCTTGGGGATGGGCCTGCTCATCGCCTGGCTGTGCTGCACGCACGTCGCCTCCATCTTCCCGGGCGACGTGTTCGACCCCGCGCTGCGCTCGGCATTCGACACGGGCATGCGCATCGGCGACATCGGCACATTCCTCGCGTTCGTTCTATTCGCGCCGCGCATCGGGCGGCTGAGCAGGCACAAGGCGTTCTCGTGGGCAGCGGTCGCCCTTACGACGGCTGGCACGGCGGCGGTGGGCCTCGCGCTCATTCCCGGCGGGGTCGGCGAGGCGGTCATCATACCTGCCAGCATCGTCACCGCCATAGGCGGCGCTGTGCTGTTCTGCCTGTGGGCCGAAGCGTACAGCCAGATGGGAGCCACGCGCACGCTCATGTACGGCGCGCTGTCCTGCATCGCGGCAGCCGCGGCGTCGTTCCTCATCTCCACGATGGAGGCGCCGTTCGGCGTTATCGCCACCGCACTGCTGCCCCTCGCATCGCTGGCATGCGCGCACCTGAGCTTTCGCCTGTTGCCAACCGAGCGCGCCGTGGCGAAAGGGGTGCACTACCCCATTCCGTGGAAGCTCATCGTGATCATGGCCATTGCAGGCTTGCTGTCCAGCTTCTCAGGCGCGTTCCTCTCGGCCACGGAATACGTCGGCGCCATCCATCGCGTCGCGGCCACCGGCATCGTGGGCGTCGTGATTCTCGTGATGGCCGTTTCGAAGCGCGACCGCTTCGACGCGCGTTTCCTGGCGAAGGTGGGACTGCCGGTTGCCGTCGTCGCATTCGCCGTCATCCCCTTCGTCGCCCCCATGCAGGGCTACATCGTGTCGGTGCTCATGCGGTTCGCTTACGTATGGTTCACGTTCTTCGTGCTGCTCATGCTGGCGAACATCTGCTACCGCTTCGAGATTCCCAGCCTGCGGCTGTTCGCCATCGCGCGCGCGTCAAGCGAGGCTGCGCTGCTGGCAGGCATCCTGGTGCGACGCGCCCTGTGGCAGACCGACCTGCTGGCGGATCCGACGACGCTCGCGGGGTTCGCCTTGGCCGGCATCGTCTTGGTGCTGGTGTGCGTGGTCATCTGGATGAGCGAGAAGTCCGTGAACGGCGACTGGGGCGCGTCGGGCCTGTCGCTGGCCGACCGGCTGCACGTGCCGGGACCGCGCGAGCGCTTCATGAGCCGCTGCGACGACCTGGCCGCGCAGTACGACCTGACCGCCCGTGAAACCGAGATCATGGGGCTGATAGCCCAGCGGAAGAGCCGCGCCGAGATCGAGCAGGAGCTGTTCCTGTCGCAGAACACGGTGAAGACGCACGTGCGGCACCTGTACGCCAAGCTGGGCGTGCACTCGAAAACCGACGTCATCGCGCTGTTCGAAGAGTGAGGGCGCCGCTCTGCGAGCCCATCTTCGCCCGAAAAACACGCCACAGAGGGCTAATGCGTGTTTTTCGGGCGAAGATGTTTCCCGGCGAGGTCGCAGTTGCAAGCCGCGCCCATGCTATGATGCTGCACTATGGCACGCATCGTGAAACATAGCGAGCATCCTCTTTGGATGTACAAGGCCTTCCTCCTGGTGGCGGCTGCCATCTGGGGATTGGGCACCGTGGTCATCAAGTCGACCGTCGACGAGTTCCCGCCCGCATGGCTCGTCGGCGTGCGCTTCACCGTGGCGGGCATCATTTTGGGCATCGTCATGTTGCCGCGGTTCAGAAAAGCGCTGGACCTCGACCACCTGAAAAAGGGCGCCATCCTGGGCGCGTTCCTGTTCCTCTCGTACTGGGCGAACTCCACGGGACTCACCGACACCACCGCCTCGAACAGCGCGTTCCTCACATCGCTGTACTGCGTGATCATCCCGTTTCTCGGATGGGCGCTGCGCGGGCCGCGCCCGACTCGCTTCAACATCGCCGCCGCCCTCGTGTGCGTGGCCGGCGTGGGCTGCGTCTCGTTCGCGGGGCTCTCGGGGTTCTCGCTGCGCTTCGGCGACCTGATCACGCTGCTGTCGGCGTTCTTTCTCAGCCTGCATGTGCTGTACACGGCGAAGTACGCGCGCGGTCGCGACATGACGCTGCTCACGGTCGTGCAGTTCCTGGTGGCCGGCGTTCTGGGCTTCGGCGCCGGGCTTGCGTTCGAGCCCATGCCCGCGTTCGCCAGCTTGGGGCTGGACACGTGGGTGAGCCTGGGGTACTTGGCCGTGTTCGCCTCGTGCATCGCGCTGCTGCTGCAGAACTTCGCCGTCGCGCACGTCGACCCCGCGCCCGCATCGCTGTTCCTGGCAACCGAGTCGGTGTTCGGCGTGACGTTCTCGGTGCTGTTCTTGGGCGAGATCCTCACCGGCCCGCTGTTCGCCGGGTTCGCCCTCATCTTCGCCGGCATCGTGATCAGCGAATACCTCCCCTTGCGCGCAGAGAAGAAACGCCGAGCGCGCGCGATGAAACCGCAGGAAGCGGAAACCTTCCCGTTCGAAGACGACCCCGAGCGGGAAGCATAGCCTTTCCACCTCTCCGCCGCCGATCACCTTGCCAAGCCCCATCCCGATGTTTCACGTGAAGCATCGGGCGCTTCGAGATGCCGCTATCTGGCGGCGCAGGAAACGCGCTAGATTGAGCAGCAAAGCACGCAAGAACCGCGCTGGATCCAAGGGCAACCCGCATGGAATTCGCGTGAGAACTGGGTCAGATTAGCGCTAGATTGAGAAAGATTCGCGCTAGACGTGCGCCATCTGCGCGTAAGACGAGGTCGTTATACTAGGGACACGGCCTTGTTGGGCGGAGAGGATAGCACCCTCTTTACATCCATTTCCGATTCTAGATAACGGAAGGGGGTGTCCTCTATGGATGGATTGGTGTTCGACCTTACCGGAGTTATCTTGCAGGTTCTCTGCTTGCTCGCTGCTCTCTGCAACTTGGGAGTGGAGGCGGCTGCGCTTGTTCTGCAAGTTCAGTCGAAAGATAAACCCCGGTCGCCCCAAGGGGACGAACCGGGACCCAAATAAATCCGAACCGCCGAAGCAAGTCCGAGGGCCGTGGGGAGTAACCAGCTCCCTGCGGCTCGCCTGCATTATACGCGACACGCCCCGTAGCTTCAACCGATTACCGTGATGAGATAACTCACCCTATCGTGGCGAGATGGTTTCCTTTAGAATGGGGCGACGCGCTCGACAAGGACGACGCACATTCGCCTCATCACCCAGGACGCCTTATGAAACACGCCGCACCCGCCGACCAGACGCCCGCTCCTGCAAGCTCGCCTGAAACCACCGCCCGACGGCGTTTCTCGGCGCCCAAGATCATCGGTATCGTCGCGGGCTCCATTGTGGGCCTGCTGCTGATCGCCTACGTGGCCGGCAGCCTTTACTTCACCGACCGCTTCATGCCGAACACCGTGCTGGGGGACCACGACGTGTCGCTGAAAACGTCGTCCGAAGTGCAAGCCATCCTCGACGACGCCTTGAGCGATTACACCGTGGCAGTTTCGGGGCAGGGCTTCTCGATGAAGCTCTCCGCGAAAGATGCGGGCGTCTCATTCGACGGGCAAGCCATCGTCGCCGACGCACTGGGCAACACGAACCCCTGGCTGTGGCCGCTCGAAATCACGCGCGAGCACGACGAAACCGACAGCTTGGCTGCCTCCAGCGGGAGCAGCCTCGCGAACGCGGTGCGCACCGCCGTCGACGAGTTCAACGCCACGGCCACCCCGCCGACGGACGCGGTCGTCGCATTCGACGAGCAGAAGAACGCGTTCGCCGTGCAGCCCGAGGCGACCGGCACCGCCCTCGACGCCGATGCAGTGGCCAAAGCCATCGGCTCCGCCATCGCCTCGATGCAGCCCACGGCCAAGCTGACCGCCGACGCGCTGCAGCAGCCCGCCGTGCCCGCCACCGACCCGAAACTCCAAGCCGCTGCCGAAGCTGCGAACCAGCTAGTCAAAGCCGATATGCAGCTGATGATGGGCGGCGACGTGGCCGCGGAGGTCAACCCGGCCCTCGTCTCCACCTGGATCAGCTTCGACGAGAGTCTTACGCCCTCCCTCGACGAGGAGGCGCTCGTCGCCTGGGCGAAACAGCTCGAAGTCGCATGCGACACCGTGGGAACCGAGCGCACCTACACGCGCCCCGACGGCAAGGTGATCACCGTGGCGGGCGGCCCGTACGGCTGGCTGACCGACGGCGAAGCGCTGCTCGAACTCGTGAAGGAAGGCGTGGCGAACGGAACCGTCGGCGCAGTGGACATCCCCTGCAAAACCACCGGCACCGCGTACAACGGCGCAGGCGCGCAGGACTGGTCGGCGCGCTACTGCGACATCGACCTCTCCGAGCAGCACGTGCGCTTCTACGATGAAACCGGCACGCTGATCTGGGAAGCCCCCTGCGTCAGCGGCACGCCGAACGGCGCGCACAACACCCCCACGGGCGTGTTCTGGCTCAACCAGAAAGCAAGCCCGTCGGTGCTGAAAGGCACGAACCTCGACGGCTCGAAGTACGAATCCGCTGTGCGCTACTGGATGCCGTTCGTCGGCAACGTCATCGGCCTGCACGACGCCGACTGGCAAGCCGCGTTCGGCGGCACATTGTACCAGCAGGGCCGCGGCAGCCACGGCTGCGTGAACCTCCCCGTCGGATCGGCCGCCGACCTCTTCGGCATCATCCAGTCCGGCGACGTCGTGGTCTGCCACTGGTAAGGGCGAACGCGGAATGTCGAAAACGAAGCCGGTTCTGCAAGTTTTTCGACTCTGTGGCACGCGTGACAATGAGCGACCAGGGGTTTCTCATCAGCGCTTCGGCGCGCTTCGTCATCCCGTTTTGCCGCAAAAGCAAAATGCCTGGTGAGGGCTTCGGTCTTTCGTGGGAACTTGCCACAAAGTCGAAAAACTTGCAGAACCGGCTCGGAAACCGACTGGCCGGCTTCGACACAGATGCTTGATGGCGGATCGCCGCCCGCCGCTCGACGCGCGTTCACCGTCGCTCGATGGGCGGATCGCCGCCACTAGCTATTCCGCAGCTCGCCCATCAGCCCGATCGCTCCGCAACGAAACAGCCCCGCCTACCGGAGAAGGGGGGGGGTTCCGGTAGGCGGGGCTTGGGCACAGCGCTCCCGAGCGAAGAGGGAGAGGGAGCGCTTACCTCTCGAAAATGTCTGATCCTTGCATGCGAAGGCGCATGGTGTCCACCATCTGTTGGGCGGTGCCCAACTCGACCGGTCGCGGCGTCATGGCATAGCGATGCACCGCGCCTTCAAGCAAGTACGCAGGGCGAACCTCGTCGAGCAGCTCGATGGCGTTCTCGGGACATACGTCGCGACAGCTGCCGCACTTCACGCATTCGCCGGGATAGTGGTAGACGCCCAGCGTTCCATCGTCGTTGTCGAATTTGCGGATGGCGCCCGTCGGGCAGAACGTCGCGCACATGCGGCACGACGAGCACGCACGACCGTCGATCACCACGCAACCCCACAGGCGCGTCGCAACGCTGGGCAGTACAGGCTGGCCCAGCTGCGCCAGATTGTCCAACAGCGCCTCGCGCCGATCGGGAACGAAATGGGGCAACGTGCCGTCCTTCGTAACGCGCGGAAGCGCAGCGGGAGCCGCAGCCGCAGGAACAGCCGACGAAACCGCCATGTGCTCGTTGCCGCGGCGCTCAGCGAAGTACGCCGCCACGGCAGCCGCTGCCCCATCAGGGCCAACGCCCTCGACACAGGCGCCGGCAGGCACGCCTTCGACCACCTGCACCCGAGCATCGCTTCCCCAGGCTTCGAACAGGGCGTTGGACGTTGCGGCCACCAGGCGCGCCGTAGCAACGCCGTGCTCCTGCTCGCAACGCGAGCAGTCGCCGCATGCAAGCCGGATCCGGCGTACGCCTTCAACCGCAAGCCCGCTGGTCAGCGACTCGTCCACACGTCCCAAGCACACCACGTTCGCCACATGGCCTTCGTCGAGCAACCCGCCCGCCGCACGCCGCAGCTGCTCGCACGCCACCACCACTTCGTCGCCAACCCACGCGCCCAGGCACGCTTGCGCAAGCTGCGCATCGCTGGGGTTGCGCGCTTCCAGCGCGCTCGTGGGGCACACAGTCGCGCACGTGCCGCATCCGATGCACTTCGCCGCGTCCACCCGCAGCTCGCCGTCCACCAGCGCGATACAGCCCGACGTGCATGCGTCGGCGCACTTCAAGCACGCGACGTTGCGGTTGCGCACTTTCGCGCACCGCTCCCGGTGCACCACGATGGCCTCGCTGGACACCCCGTCCAGCACGCCTACGATACTTCGGTTCGACCGCGATCGCTCGCTCGCGCGCCCGTCCATCACTCGGCCGTCTTCTCGTCGATGTCGGCCAGCACGACCGTGCTTGCCTGAGGCCCCGCACCCTTCTTCACCAAAAACGGCATGCTGACCGCCTTCGCCGGACACGCGTCCACACAGGCTCGGCATCGCGTGCAGTCGGCCAGAGTGCGCTCGCCGAAATCGGGATGCCGCAGGTTGATATCGGCCTCGCACGCGATGGCGCACTTGCTGCACGCTGCGCCGTTCACCGTCTCCAGGCACTTCGACTCGTCGATGACCGGCCGCCACGTCTTGCTGAAGCGCGACACGAGGTTCATCAGCCCCGCCATCGGGCAGAACCGCGTGCACCACTTGCGCAAGAACACCAGCTCCACCACTAGCAACAGCGGGATGAGCACCACCGACCACGTCATATCGCCCGCCGCGAACAGGCGCCACACCACCAGCACGGTGGCGAACGTCAGCCCGATGGGGCACACCAGGCAGAACACGGGAAAGCCGAAGATGGCCGTGGACAGCAGCGCGCCGCCCAACACGTAGTGGCGCGAATCCAGCTTCGCACGCACCCCCTTGCACGACGAGCAGCTCCCGCAATCGTGAGAGTACGCGCCGTCGGCCGCTGTCGGAGATCCTTCGACTCGCTTCGCTCGCTCAGGGGATGCCGCCGCCTCGCCCAGCTCGCTCTTCGCGATGCCCAGCATCTCCGAGCGCTTCGCCTGCTCAAGCGCCGTGCGCTTCTTGGGCGAGCGGAAGAACCCGCGCACGCGGTCGAGCAGCGGCACGGGGCAGACCCACCCGCAGAACGCGCGGCCCACCGCCAGCACGAGCACCGCCATGATGACGATGGACACCACCGCGCGCGGCACCACGGTCTTGGTGGCGATCATGGTGGCCAGCGCCCCCAGCGGGCACAACGCCGAGAACGTCTCCCAGCCGAAGCCCGAAAGCGTACCCATGCTCACGCCCGCGATCAGCCCGACGGACAGCACGACGAAGATCGCGGCCGCCACGATGGTGCGCAGCTTGTTCGAGTTCATTGCCGCCTCCTATTCCGCCGACTCGATCGGCTTGACGACGATGGCGCGCTCCTGCGCGCCCGACACGATGGACCCCGCCTTCAGCGATACGCACACACTCTCGCATGCGCCGCACCCGTTGCACTTGTCAGCCAGCACGGACACGTGCGGGTTGGCGCCCTCGCCCGTCAGCTCTATGGCCTCGTAGGGGCACGCGTCGTAGCAGTAACGGCACCCCGTGTCGCGGAATGCAAGGCACTGCGCCTCGTCGATCACGGCCAAACCCAAAAGCGTGTTCTCCGCCGTAGCGTCTGCGGGCAGCGCCAGCGCCTCGGTGGGGCACACCTTCACGCACAACGGCTCCCCGCCGTTCTCGTCGGCGCAGTAGTCGCAGAAATCGGCGTCGAACTTCAGCGCGGGCGAGCGCATGCCCAGCAGCCCGTCCTCGATATGCGCAGGCACGATGACGCCGCGCGGGCACGCCTCGTAGCACTTCTCGCATCGGATGCACGCCGACACGAGGCGCGCCTCGTCCTGCCCTCCCGGCGGGCGCACCAACGGGTTATGCCCCGCATAGCGCAGCGCCCCCAATCCCAGCAGCGCCGCCGTGCTTCCCGCGCCGATGAGCAGCGCGCGCCGCGACACGTCCAACGGCCCCTTCGCCCTCTTCGACGAAATCTCGTCCTCTTCGCTCATGTCTCCTCCTTTGCCCACTGGTCCTTATCAGTCAGCGAGGTTTGCTGTGGTGCCGCATATCGGCGCGTCGCACGGCCGAGCGTGCTTCGCACGAGAGGGGCACGTGCGAAAGCGTCGAGATGGGGTGCCACAGCAGACCGCAGCGTCGGCCCTTTCGTCGTTCGACAGAACGACGAAAGGCAGATGACGGGGCTTCCCTGCCTTGCGAGAAGCGGAGCTGTGCCATTCGAGAAGCCCCGTCCATCACATCTGTTTAAGAGCACCGGCCGCGCTGAGCGGCGCAACCGGTTCGGACGCTCGGACCAAGATCGACCAGAATCTCGGCCCGAGCGCGCCCTTCCGTCTCCTAGTACAAAGCGAAGATGCTGATAGCCACCACGTACAGGATCACGCGCCAGCACAATCCGCCCACGGCGACGCACGCCAGGGCGACGCCCGCGTACGCGGCCAGCTTCTTGCCGGTTTCCACCTTCTTCGCAAGCCACGTCAGCACCAGCGGAGCAACCAGGCCGACGGCCACCGTGCCCAGCCAGAACATCACGGCATTGGCACCGGCGAAGATGCTGCCCACGATGGACGCGCGGTCCACCATGGCCACGTCGGGCAGCGTCGGATCGAAGTAGTACTGGATGTCGGCCGAGTACAGCCCGGCCGAGCCGTTGATGATGAACGCGTAGGTGAACACGGCGATCAGCTGCAGCGCGCCGCCGGCCAAGGCCACCTTCACGCCCAGGTCCTTCGCGCTGTCATCGTTCGTCAAACCGGCGATGACCAGCGCCGTCAAGCCGCCCATGAACACGGTGTTCGCCAAGTAGTACACCGGCAGCAGCGGGGTGTTCCACGACGGCAGTGATGCCATGAGGTAGCTCATGCCCGTGATCACCGGCAGCGCCAGGCCCACGACGATGGCCAGCACACCGCACCATTTCGGCGCCATGCCGTCTTCGGCGCGGCGCATCATCAGGAAGTACAGCACCAGCACCACCGCGAACACGATGCAGCCGATGAACTCCAGCGTGATACCCGAGGTGATGTGGCCGAAGCCGTTGAAGATGCGCTCCCAATGCTGCAGGTGCATGAACACCGACAGCCCGCCGACCACCAACGCCGCCAGCGCGGTGACCAGCGATGCAAGCTGCATCTTCTTGCCCTTGCCCATGACGTTCAGCAGGCCTTGCGCGCCCAGCGCGCCGCCTGCGACGCATAGGAAGAAGGTGAAGAGAATAAGGGGCCATTCAGGATGCATAGTCTACTCCCTCCACTTTCGGCCCTCGCGCATGAGGTACATGAGCTTCGGCTCGTTGCCCACATCCGCAAGATGGTGGATATCGTTTTCGGTGTACGGCTCGACGTAGTCCTTCAGCTTCACGCGCGTCTGGGTCATCTCCTCGTACTGGCAGCCGGGGCTGTCGGGATGCGCCGGCCCCTCGAAGTTGTCGACGCCCTGATCGAGGTCGCCGAAGAAGCGGGCGCGGGCGCCGCACTGGGCCACGCACTGGGGAAGCTCGCCCTGCGAGATACGCTGCTCGCACAGCGTGCATTTCTCCACGACGCGCTCTTCCTGATTGAGGTAGCGCACGCCGTACGGGCACGCCATCGCGCAGAACTGGCAGCCGATGCACTTCGACTTGTCGATTTGCACCGTGCCGTCGTCGCGGATGTGGGACGCTTCCGTGGGGCACACCTTCACGCATTCGGGGTTCTCGCAGTGCTGGCACTGGACGGGAAGGAAGTACATCTCGACGTCCGGGAACGTGCCCGAGCCGCCCTCGATGGGATGCGGGCCGACGCGCAGCGTCTTGATCCAGAACGATCCCACGTCGACGCCGTTGATGGCCTTGCACGCAACCGTGCACGCAAGGCAGCCGGTGCAACGGTTCAAGTCGGTAATGATCGCGTAGTTTGCCATGTGGTGAACCTCCTTCCTTTACTTCGATTTCGAATAAGCGCCCAGCGCGTCGCCGCCCACGCTGCCCACGGCAAGCTTGCCGCCGGAGAGCAGGTCGGGGCTTTGGACGCTCGGCTGGCAGCCGACCGCCGCCATGTTCGCGAACGTGAGCTCCACCTTGGAATCCTCCAGGCGCGGATCGTTCGCCAACCATTCCTTGAGGCGCGGATCGTTTGCGTTCGTGATGACCGGATTGCCTTGCGGGTCGCACGGAACCGGGTTGCCATGCGGCGAGTTCTCGGGCGTCGCGGGGTACACGAGCACCGGCACGCCGCGCAGCTGGGACGCGCCGCAAATCCAACACTGCGCGTACTTGTCCATCGTGCAGTTGATGTTCACCAGCTCGAAGCCGTGCGAAGCGGTGTCGATCTCGGGATACCACCAGGCGTGGTTCGCGTTGACCGTGCCCTCCTTGATGCCGTAGTACAAGTCCACGACCTCGCGGATGGCGCCCCACGGGCTGCGGATCCAAATCCACTGCCCCTGCTCCAACCCCAGGCGCGCTGCGTCGTTGGGGTTCATCTCCAAACGAGGGCTGGGCCACAGCTCGCGGCACCACGGCAGCTGGCGATGCTCGGAGTGGAAGTACACCGGCTGGCGGGAGCCCGTCGTCATGATGAAGGCGCTGTCAGGATGCGCCGTCAGCGCCTCCTTGTACTCCTCCACCAGATGATCGCCCTGGTAGTTGTCGTTGATGTAGGCGTCCGACGTCTTGATCTGGTCGACCAGCGAGGCGTCGAAGTACTCGGGGTTCGATACGCGCGAGTTCTTCGGCTCCACCCAGTGGGGGAACTTGTCGATGTCGGGGATGTTCGGATCGACCGTGTTCGTGCTGGCGAAGGTGGCTGCGCCGTCGGGGATGTACGTTTCGGCGATGGTGGACCACACCTCCACCTTGGCAGTGGGGGTCATGAAGCCGCACTTCTCGTCGATGGCCGCGTACAGGTTGTAGCCGCCCTGCTGGCGACGGTAGCCCATCTCCCAACGGCGGTACGTGCCCCAACGCTCGGGGTGCCACTTGCGGCAGTCGAACCAGCCTTCTTCCTGGAACTTCGCCGCGTACTGCGGGAAGTCGGGGCCGTCGGGGTACTCCTCGGTCTTCCACCAGTCGGTGGCGTCCTTGAGCACGCGGTACTCCTGCTCCTCGTAGCCGACGTTGCCGCCCATCTGCACGAAGTCGTGGTAGTCCAGGTTGTTCCATTCGTCGTATTCAGGGTCGCGGTTGTTCCACACCACGCCCATGGCCTTGTACAGGCAGATGACGGCAACCGGGTCGTAGATGCAATCGCCCATCGGCTCCACGCAGCGCTGCCCGGCACCGAAGATGCCGCCCGCGCCCTGCGACACGCGGCCCGTGTTCACCTCGAGCCAGTGCAGCACGGGGATCACGATGTCGGCGCAGCCGTTGTTCGGGCAGGACCACAGGTTGAAGTCCAGCCAGAAGTCCAGACGGGTGAGCGCCTCCCAAGCCTCCAGCAGGTTGGACTCGTTCATGAAGTCGCCCGACATGCACACGCCGCCGTGGATCTGGTACGGCGTGTCGATGCCGTTGATGGAGTCCCAGATGGCAGCGGAGTCGGCCCATCGGTTCCAGTAGCGCAGCAGCGGGAAGCGCTCGGCGGAAATCTGCTTCTCGTTGCTGTCGAACGACGTCTTGAGCGCCGGCCACGAGCGGCTGGGCTTGTAGGCGCCGCCCTTACGCTCGGCGATCCAGCGCGCCTCTTCGGCGGTGGGAACCTTGTTGCCGTAGCGCTCGGCCAAGGGCGATTTCTCGTCGATGAGGTACTGCACGAAGTTCTGGATCAGCGGGATCTGGTCTTCCACGGACAGGTCGCGCGGGGTGTTGCCCAGCTCCATGGTGCCCACGTCCAAGCCCCAGTCCTTCGGCTCATGGTCGGTCACCAGCATGTTGGCGCGGCCGCAGCAGCCGTCCACCTGGGCCTTCGACGAACCGCGGTTGCCGGCGGGCTCGTCGGAGTTGCCGGTGATGCAGGCGATCAGCTGCAGCGCGCGGGTGTTCTGCACCGCGTGGCCCGTCTGGTCGGGAGCAAGCTGGTAGTGGATGCCGCCGTTGCCGTGCAGCGGGTTCAGGCGCGTCGTGTAGATGCGCACGCCCTCCTCGATCTTGTCGACCGGCACCTCGGTGACCTCGGACACGTACTCCAGCGTGTACTGCTCCAGGCTGTCGGAGAACGCCTCCCACACCGTGTCGGCGCTGATGGTGGAGCCGTCCTTCAGCTTCACCTCCACGCCGCCGGGGAACAGCGCCGGGTTCTTGGGCAGCCCGGCCGGGTTCGAGCGCTTGCCGCCCTCGTTGCCCTCGTCCCAGTAGGCGTCGTACTGCGCGTCGGCCGGATCGGCGAACTTGGAGGGGTCGGGCAGCCAGGCGTCCGCGATGATGGGCTTGTACGGATGCTCGATCCAGGTGCCCGTCGTCGGGATCTTGTGCTTCTCGCCCTCCCACTGGCAGGCCTCGGCATCCCAGTACGTAGGCTTGTTGTTGTTCTCGTCCCAGCAGATGAAGCGCTGGTAGCGGCCCTCGTAGTCCCAGTACTGGCCGATCCACTCGGGGTCGCAGTCGGCCTCGGTCAGGATGCGGCTCTCCATGTCGATGCCGCCGTTCATTTCCATGAACCAACCCTTCGCCGTGCGGCCGTCCTTCTCGGGGTTCCACAAGAACGGGGCGTTCGTCCAACGGCGCACGAACGCGTCGTCGTACGCCTCGTTGTCGAGGATCCACTTGAGCCAACCCAGCGACAGGCACAGGTCGGTGCCCACGCGCAGCGGCAGCCACACGTCGGCTTCCTTGCCCAGCGGCGTCATGCGGGGATCCACCAGGATGTGCTTGTAGGCGCGCTGCGAGCAGTCCACCACCGTACGGTTCGTGGAGTCGTAGTTCGAGTACTCCGACGCGGTGCCCCACTGCACGTACACCAGCGGGCCCTGCTCAACCTCCATCCACGGCGAGCCGATCTCGTCGGTGAGGATGCCGCCGAAGTGGCGCGGACCCTTGCAGATCTCGTAGGCCAGGTGCGCGTTCGGCGTGGGGAAGATGGACTTCAGCGTGCCGTACGGCGGCTGCGCCCACACGCGCGAGGTGCCGCCCATGGCGAAGTTGGCTTCCCCGCCGTACTTCTCCACGATCTCCTTGAACTTGGCACCCGCCTCGTCGAACGCCTCGGCAAGCGTGATGCGCACCCAACCGGGGTCGTCCTCGCCTTTGGGGTTCGTGCGCTTCATGCAGTAGCGCAGACGATCGGGATGGTACAGAGCCAGCATGGACGACTGCGACTTCGCGCAGCAGTGACCGCGGCTGTGAGCGTTGGACTCGTCGCCCTCGACCTTGATGACCTTGTTGTCCTGAACGGTCACCCACACGCCGCACTCCACCTTGCCGCACGCGCGGCAGCAGGAGCGGATGCGCTTGATCTCGCCCGCTGAGGCGTCTTCACCTTCGGCCAACGCCGTCGAAGGCGTTGCTGCGAAGCCCACCGTGGTTGCCGCGGCAGCCATGGCAGAGGCCTTCAAGAAGCTTCGACGACTCAGTGATAGGTTCGCCATGTGCCCCTCCTCTCTTCCTTTTCTCGCTTCGTTCGTCTCTGCCGGAACCCGGCGCGACCATACGCCGGAACCGGTTTCCCCATTCTAGGAACGGAGCAAAAGCCCAAATCATAAGGGGTGGATGGATGAAACGCGCCGATATCATCCCCAAAGGATTATTTTGCTTTTCGCGCCCAACCTATACTTGATGGCAGCGAAGAGGTTGCCGTTCGCGCCCGTCATCCGGGCGTGCGGCAACGGGAAGAAACCTGTGAACGAAGGAGACTGCCATGGCACAACCGCGTCCGTCATTGACGCTGATCCTCGACCTCGACGAGCGCCTCGACAGCGAGGACGTGCGCCTGGAAATCGACCGCTGCTACTCGTACGTAGGGTCGACACTGGTGCGCACCCATCCCGCCTGCGACGGCGAGCCGCAGAACATCATGCGCTTCCTCGTGAAGCTGGGCACGCGCCGCTACCTGCGCGCCGAGGACGAGGGCGCCGACGAGCTGTGGAACGACGTTATGGAGCGCTGGTTCTACAACGAGCTGTACAAGGTGAGTAACAACATGCTGATCTACAACCGCCGCCAGCGCGAAGTGGGCAACCCCCAGCTGGTGTTCGACTGGATCGACGTGGAGCTGCAGAACGGCCAGCTGCATGCGCTGCTGCATTGCGACAACGTCAGCGGCATCCGACCCGAGACCAGCGAGCTTCTGACGCAGCTGCGCGCAGCGTACAACGAAGGCGCGCTGGGCGAGGACGTCGTGCGCGCCTACCTGCCCGCGCCCGCTTCATACGAGGAACAGAAGGCCGCCGGGCTGGCGGCGAAGGCCGAGCGCGACGCGCAGAAGGCGGCGGGGCTGGCTGCGGCAGAAGAGGAGGCCCGGGCTGCGGCCGCGGCGGCCGAAGCCGCGGCAGAGGAGGCGTTTCTGGAGCTGCCGCGTTTGGCCAACGACGCCGCCGAAGAGGAGGACGAGCCCGCTCTTGAGCCGTTCGCCCTGGACGAGCCCGACTTCGAGGTCGACTACCGCTTGTGGCTGATCGAATACGCCGACGGCAGCACGCGCACGTTCGACTCGCACGCCGGAACCCTCGCGTAACCGAAAAGGAGCCTTACCATGATCGAAGCCATCGCCTCCTTCGACGGGCGCATCGCCAAGGTGCAAGGACCTGCGCGAAGCGGCAAGACCGAAGCGCTCGTTCGGCGTTGCGCCTGCCTCGTGCGCGGCGGCGCCGCCCCGGAAACCATCCTCGTGGAAACGTCGAGCGCCGCAGCGGCTCAGGCGTTCCGCCGTCGGCTTCGCCGCGCGCTCGGCCCCGACCTCCAGCACGCCGCCGACGACGTGCATGTGCGCACCGCGCTCGAAACGTGCGTCGCCGTGCTGGACGCGCCCGCCGCGCGCGCCGCCACCGGCCGCGTGCCGCGCCTGTTGAACGATGCGGAGTACAACTTCTTCCTGGAGGATATGAAGACGCTCGGCCAGCCCATCCGCCGTTTGCGCAAAATGCTCGATTTCTTCTATCGCCAGATGAGCGACCTCGAGCCGCGCGACTCCTGGCTCGCAGGCGGCGAAGAGGAAGCCGTGCTGTCCCACCTCGAGCGCGTGCTGGCCTCACGCGGCGCCATGCTGGCGCAGGAAGCGCCCAGCCTGTGCGCCGCGTACCTGCGCAGCGACGCGGGCGAGGGCGTGTGCGGCAGCTACGCCTACGTGCTGTGCGACGACTTCCAGAACATGAGCCGCGCCGAGCAGACGTGCCTGTGCCTGCTGGCCGACCGCCAGCTCATCGCGTGCGGCAACCCCAACCAGCAGCAGGCCGCGCGCGCGTCGTTCCCCTGCGCCGAGGGCTTCGTGCAGTTCGACGCTCGCCGCCGCGACGTAGCCGTGTTCACGCTGTCCGGAGCGCACGGCAACCCCGCCATCGCCGCGTTCGCCGACGGGCTTTGCGACCAGGGCGACATGGATCCCGCCTTCAAAGCGGGCATCGCGAGCGACGCGCAGACGTCGGACGGCATCATGGCCGTCAAGTGGTCGACGCCGGAAGACGAGCTGGACGGCATCACGAAGTACCTGCGCATTCTGCTCGACGGCGAAGAGGACCTGCACGAGAACCGCACGTGCGTGCTCGTGCCCAACAAGCGCTGGGCGCTCATGGCGCAGCAGGTGCTCAAGCAGCGCGGTTTCGCCGTGGCGCTGGCCGGAGCGTTCTCCCGTTTGGGCGGCGACCCGCGCGACAGCGCCCGCGCCCGCGCGCTCGTGGCGTACACGAAGCTCAACCTGCTGGCCGATCCGCGCGACATGACGGCTTGGCGCAGCTGGTGCGGCTTCGACAACTACCTCACGAACAGCGATGCATGGGGCGGCTTGCAGGCTTTCGCCGAAAAGCGCGAGCTCACGCTCTACGACGCGCTCGCCCTGGCCGACCAGCTGGAAGACGAACCGTTCCTGCGCGCGCACGCCCTGGTCGAGCGCTGGCGCGCGGGCCAGGAGCTTATCGCCGCGAACGCCGGGCGCAAGGGCTTCGGCCTGCTGCACGCCATCGGAGCCGACGATCTGCCCGAGTTCGAGGAGACGGCGCGCGCCCTCGTGGGCGACGAGGATGCGGCAGCGATGTTCGCCCTGCAGCGCACCAACGTCACCGATCCCGCGCTGCCCGACGATCCGCACGTGCTGCACGTGGCCTCCTACGGCGCCCTGTGCGGCATCGAATACGACAACATCTTCGCCATCGCCGCCGTGGACGGCTTCATGCCGCGGCGCGATGCGTTCGAGGTGATCAGCACCGAGGAAGACCGCGAGCGCATCATGAACGAAGAGCGCCGATTGTTCTGCAACAGCGTGTCGAAGGCCAGCAAACGCCTGGTCGTCTCCTATTTCAGCAAAGCGCCGCTCGAGCTTGCCGAGCGTGCCAAGATGCAGGTGGTGCGCGTGAAGGCCGAGGGCAACGGCCGCGTGGCCTCGGTGCGTCCCACCGCGTTTTTGGCCGAAGCGGGAAACGCCGCCCCCGTCACCACCGGCGGTCAAGCCCTCCTCGCCCAGCACGGGCTGAACTAGCCGCCAACGCGCCGCCGCCCAGCGGCGGCGCGAAGCTGCCTTCGTACCGGCGCTCCAGACCAAGAAGAGCCTTCCGACGCGCGGCTACGCAGGCTTTCCCTGCCGCATATCCTGCAGCAGCTCTTTCCGCAGCCGGTAGCGCTTCATCATCCAGCTCGCGTCGTTCGGCGGAAGGCGCTTTCCCGTCAGCTTCGCCACCGCACGCGCCGATTCGTCGAACTTCCGAGCATCGAAGAACTGGTCGGGCGTAATCGAGACCACCGTTACTCCCTGGGAAATCAGCGCGCTGCGACGAGCCGAATCCCGCGTCTCGGCCGCGTTGCCGCTGTGATGCTCGCCGCTGTCGTACTCGACGGCAACGTGCCGCTTTCGCCAATACAGGTCGCATTCGAAGCGTTCGCGCTGAACCAACCCCTTCGTCCGAACCTCGATGCACGCGTTGAGCTCGGGAAGGTCCAAGCCGTATCCGCCGATCATCCGCGACAAGCACAAGGCCATGACCAGGTTCGTCTCCATAGGAGATGCCGACGAGTCCGCAATGAAGCGCAGCGCTCGCAGCGCCTTGTTCGACCCGATGCAGCCGCGCGACTTCTCGACGAAGCGCCTGAGCGAGCGCACGTCGGTCAAAGGCGTGCGTTTCCGAAAACCTCGCTTGTCGCCATCGTACGCATATCGCGAGCACAAGAGACAGCCATACCGAACAAGCTCGACCAGCGACAGCTCCGTCGCCATCTCCACGAAGGACCGCTCGGGCGAGCTGATGTACAGCCCGTCGCGCAACCGGACGAAAGATCCAGCCGGAAAACCGGCACTCCACACGTGGCACACGGGGCTGCCCGTCCGCACGCGATCGTTTGCCTGAGCGACCACGACGTGCAGCGGCACCCCAAACGCATCCAGCTCTCCATCCGTATCCCCCATACGAACGCCGCAGATCGGATGGGCGCGCGACGGCGTGGGAACCGGCAACGCATCGCTCACGCGCCAGTACTCGTAGGCAGACCAATATCCGATGTATACGCTCATGGTTGCAGCATACCGGGCGAGCGGACGAATGGCTAGCCGTCTTTTGGGTCCCCGAATCCCAAAACGGGAAAAAGAGCCCTCCGTGCAAGTTTTTCGACTTCGTGGCAAATACGGCAGAAGCCCACCTGGGGTTTTTCGTTCACAGTTCCGACAAGCGCCCCCGCTTCATTCTCCATGGAACGAAAACGCCTGATGAACGGGTTCCCGTTTTCGAAAGCCTTGCCACGAAGTCGAAAAATTTGCACGGAGGGGCCCGAAAGGAACCCGGGCCCGCAGATCGTCTGCAGGCCCGGCGGGAGGGAGGCAATATCGAGAGGTTTCGGCAACCTACTATGCGGCGACTTCCACACTGTCCAGCAGCTCGGCGAGGATGGACGCATCCTCCTCGGCGAAGCCCATGGCAAGCTGGGCCAACCCCTGGTAGAACAACGTGCGCGAGAACAGCCGCATGTCGTTGGTCAATAGCGGAAGCCAGTTCAGCAGGTGGTCGTGCAGGAAGGTCCGCTGAGTGCGCAACTGCCCCACGGCCTCGTCCTCGTCGCCTGCCGCCAGCGCCTCGGCCGCGCGCAGGCTCATGCGTTGCATGAACTCGAACTCCAGCGCCACGTGGTCCTCGCCCTCGTTCCATGCGCCACGCTTCAAACCGTTCTCGCGCAGCGTCTGCAGCACTTCGGCGCGCGCCTCCTGCATCATCAGGCGACGTTCGGAGGTGTACACGCTCTCGTACGGATAGGCGGCCGAGTACGCGTTCACCCCGTGACCGATGAACGTGCGCACGAAGTCGATGGCGAGCTCGGTGACGCTGTCGTCCCATGCGGTTTTCAGATAGTCGTACAGCAGATGGTACCCTTCGTCCACCTTCGCGTTGCCCGTAGCGGTGGGGAAGCGCATGGCTTGCAGCTCCCGCAAGGAGTCCGCGTCCACTTCCTCGCGGAACAAGTTTGCCAGCAGGCCGTACGTTCGAGCGCGCATGTTCATGAGCGCAACCAGGTCGACGGTTTCCTCAGACATGGTTCTCCTCCTTCTTCGCAGCGGCGGCTGCTTCCACCGAAGGCAGCATCGCACGTCCCAGATCGGTCAGACGCCACGCGTGCTCGCTCCATTCCAGCGCATCGGTGCGCTCCAGCATGTCGATGAAATGGCCGCCGAAACGCCGCGGGCTCTTCACCTCGTCGAACGTGTCCACCAGGTCTTCTATCTCGGGTTTCGTGCACGGACGCTCGTCGACGGCGCACATGACCGCGCGGTACACCTCCACGTAACGGCTGTCGCGATCGAGCACGATGTCGCGGAACGCAGAGCCCTGCGTCAGCCTCTCGTACAGCGCGCTTCCTTCTTCGGTTGTGCGCCACACAGGGTCGACGCGTTCTTTGATCTCGAGAAACGCAACGCCCTCCTCCATGTCCTCGTGCGGCTCGGCGGCTTCGGGCATCTCCAACGTCAAGGCGCCGGCACGTTCGAGCATGCGGCACAGCGTCATGGGCGCGTACACCGAGCGGTTGCTGGCCTGCGCCGCTTCCACGTGCTCGGCCACGCGGCTCGCCGCGCACCCGCCGCGGCACAACCCCATGATGCTCAGCAGCACGGGCCGGCGACCGGGGTTGTGATCCAGCAGCTCCAGCACGGCAGATTCCACGCCGCCTTGGCGCTTGGGGGTGTACACGGCTTCGCGCTGCATGCTCTGGGGCATGTTGCGCATGGTGGGATAGTCGACGGTATCAAGCGGGTTGTCGTCGTCCATGTCCTCCTGGTCGATCTCCAGATCGTCGGCCATCAGAGGATCGAACTCGTCGTCCAAGCCCAGCACGTCGTCGAACGATACGGTAGGCATCATTCCTCCTTCTTCTCTCTTCGCTGCGTTCGAGTATAGGGGCTGCGCGCGACGGCTCATCATCCTACAAGGCGTAATTACGCAGGGATTCGCGCGCATCATACGCCGGGGCCGCGAAATCACCTTGACGCGCGCTTCGCCGGCTCCCTATAATCGGGGCGCGTTGCGAGAAGCGGGGCTTCTTAGGAAAGGAAGCTCCAATGGCCAACGTAGCTTGGGGCAAGAAGATTCTTGCCGTTGCGGTTCTGAGCTGCCTGTGCGCCTCGATCGCGGTTCCTGCCTATGCGTTCTACTACGTCCACGGCGAAGAGAACGTTGCTGCAACCAGCAAGGGCGTCATCGAGGTCACGTGCACGGTGGACGAAACCGCTCAGGGCGGAGGCGTGAAGACCTCGCTCATCATCGTTCCCGAAGGCAGCACCGCCGCTGCTTGCCTGGACGAGAGCGTGGTTTCCAGCAACAGTCAGAACGGCCTTGCGGCCATTCACGACTACAGCGTCTCCAGCTTGGCGGACGAGCTGTCCGGCAAGCAGTACACGTGCACGGTGCACAAGGCCGACAGCCAGAAGCCGGGCACGCACACCGCGTTCGACGGAAGCGGCACCGAGGGCGAGAGCACGCCGCTCGAGCGCTTCGACAGCGTGGTGTTCACGGTGGCGTAATCCGCCGCGCGGGGGTTCGGACGACCAGCCGGGCCCCCGCACACCTCCCGTTCCGGCTCGGCAAGCGCCCCGTTATTCTTCACAAGCCGGCCCGATGCAGCACCGCGACGCCTCAGCACGCCCTCGAAAGCAGACGGGCGCCCTTCCGAACATCATCCTCAGAGGATTATTTTTCTATTACCCCAGATCAAACGTTTGCGCATCGAGCGCAAAACCCTGATCGACTCGCTCACCTCGCTAGAAAAAACAACCTCTGCACGGTATGATGATGCCCAGGGAATCAAGGAGGGGGCTTCATGGGGATTCGCGTTCCTCGCATCACCGTCAACGCCGACTTCGGCGACGACACCGCGTTCGGCGACCTGAGCTTGCTCTCGGTGGGCTACGGACTGCACCAGGCTTGGGTGTACGCCGTCATGTTCGGAACGCCCACCATCTTCGGCACGCAAACCTACGTCACCGGCATGTACGGCAGCCACGCGTCGCTGCCGTTCCTCGTCTCCATCGTCGTGTTCGGGCTGTGCCTGTTGTTCGCCGGCATCACCGACCAGCGGCTGTTGAGGACGTACATCTCGAAGAAGACGCTTGCGGCGGGCGCGGCGCTCATGTCGGCCGGAACGTTGCTGCTGCTTGCGACGCCCGTGATCAGCGGCCCGGCGCTGGAAGCGGTGTCGGGCGTCATGACGGGCATCGGCTCCGCCATCCTGATTCTGTTCTGGGGCGTCGCGTTCGCGCGCTGCGACAGCGCTTCCATCGTGCTGAACTCGTCCATCGCCATCTCCATCGCCATCGGGGTGTACGCCATCGGCCTGCATTACGGGCCGTTCCCCATCGCCGGCATCCTCGCGGGCATCATCCCGCTGCTGGAGCTCGCCATCCTCTGGAACAAAACGCCGGCGCCGTATTCCGAGCGCAACGAGGTTCCCATCTTCAAACCGCTTCCGGTGAACCATGCCAAGTTCTTCCTGCGCTTCGGCATTCCCGTGTTCGTGTTCGGCGTGGCGTTGGGCACGCTGCGGCAAACGTCCATCCAGTACATCGTGCCCGCCTCGAACGTAGGCGACCAGATCGCCATGCTGCTGGCCACCGGATTCGCCTCCGTAGTCATCCTCGTGACCATCGTGGCCCTTGGCGGCGGCGACAAATGGAGCCGGTACTTCCGCCCGCTCGTCCCCTTCATCGCCGTCACGCTGTTCTTCCTGCCGCTTTCCGAAATGAGCGACAACACGTTCGCCACCATGTTCTTGGTGATGGGCTACCTGTGCTTCGAGGCGCTGATGTGGATATTCTTCGGCGAGCTGGCGCAACGCTTCCGCTTGTCGCCCATCTACGTGTTCGGCCTGGGACGCGGCATGTTGGCGCTGGCGGGGCTGGCGGGTTCGCTGTTTCCCATCGTGGCGGCGAACTGGGTGCATCTGCTTCCGTTCGGCGAACAGGGCGTCATCGTCATCGTGCTGCTGATTATGGTGGTGGCATACGCGCTGCTGCCGCGCGAGCGCGAGATCGAGGCCATCGTCGCACCGTGTCCGCTGGTGAAAGCCGTGTCGTTGGAATTGAGCGACCGCGTGCGGCCGCTAGGGCAAGCGGGATCGGCCGGCGAGGGAGCCGCCGCGGCCGCGCAATCTGGAAACAACGCGACGGCAGCGACCAACGCGCCTGCACCTGACGCCGAGATCGCGCCCGAACCCGAACCGACCGCGCGGCGCGCCCCTTCGCTGCTGGAACTCAGCAGCGCACGCCGAGCAGACGAGGGCGAAGAGCGAAAGGGAGGCGGCCGCTTCCGCGCGAAGTGCGAGACGGTTGCCAACACCTACCTGCTTTCCCGGCGCGAGACGGAGATCATGTTCTTTCTGGCGAAGGGGCACAACGCCGCGTACATCCAGGAAAAGCTCTACATCTCGGAAGGCACCGCGAAAACCCACATCCGCCACGTCTACAAGAAGACGAACGTCCACAGCCAGCAGGAGCTCATGCGCCTCGTCGAGCTTGCGGATCCCGCCGAATAGCGAGCTTGCCCCTCGCCGATTGCAGCGCGCGGCCTCCGCGACCGCTCGCAAATCCCGCGTTCCGTGCACAAACCTGGTCGTCGATCCGCAGGCGCGTTCGCACGATCTCGACACGCTCGCGCGGTTGCACGGCGTTCCCCTTCGCCGTCGTGCAGTTCGCGACGCAAGGTTTGCCTCACCCCAGCTCCCGCTGAAACGCCAGGCGCCTTCGCGCTCGCACAACCGCACGACATCCCTTGCAGCTACGCCGTCAACGCGAGCAAGAAACGGTTTTCGAGGGCGCTTCTGCAAATTTTTCGACCTTGTGGCAACGCCTCTTATTCATGAGATGTTCTGACCAGGCTTTTCTCCGCATCTCAAAAGCGCACGCACTACCGTGACAAATCGGCGAACACCTCGACCAGGGAAAACGATTGCCGCGCGTGCCACGAAGTCGAAAAACTTACAAATACGGGTCGTATTTCCGCTTTGGGTACGCAACCGACCGTCGACGCGCGACTACGAGGGAGAAACGCAAGCTCGCACCACGGCGCAACGAGCGCGCAAATTCGTCAGCAACCTCGCGTAGCCCTGCTTCCCAATCGTCCACGCCTTCGCGCAAACCCCGCCTCTCAGCCACCCGCACTCCGGCGTAACCCCTGCTTCCCAATCGTCCGCACCCTCGCAGATCCCGCTTCCCTATCGTCCACGCCCTCGCGCAAGCCCCGCTTCACAATAATGACGATTGCGTAAAGGATGGGGCGCGGGCAGGGGGTTTATGGCAAGATGGAACATTGCATAGTCATATGCAGGGACACACGAAGTAACCTGGTTGCGTTTGGGCACGCGATCGCGCGGAACACGCCAGCGCGGCGTTGCCTCCCGTGCGCGAACCCGGCATCCGCCGAGGTTCGAGCCACGCACCATTAAAGGAGATGCAATGGGCTTTCTTTCGAGATTCGAAGGCAGGATGGAAGACACGTTCGAGGGCGCTGCCGACAAGATGTTCGACGCTCCCATCTCGCCGGTCCAGATAGCGAAAAAGGCCGAGAAGCAGATGCGCCGCGAGAAGATGGTTGGCGCCGGCAAGCAGTACGCCCCCACGCTGTACACCGTGCTAGTGAACCCGGACGACGACCGCCGCCTGATGGGTTACTACCCCACGTTGGCGGGCGAGACGGAAACGTACCTGACTGCGAAGGCCTCCGAACAGGGCCTCGTGATGGACGGCCAGCCGCTCGTGCGCTTCATCGTGGACGAGGACCTGAAGCACGGCAAGTTCGACATCATCGCCGAAGCGGTGGCCGCTCCCATCATCGCACAGCTGCGCGCCGAGGAGATGCATCGTTACGGCCTGGCCGCCGCTCCCGCGCCCGGCGGGTACGGCGCCCCCGCGCAGCCCTACCCCGCGCAGCGCCCTCAGGCGCCGGCTCCGCAGCAGTACGGCGGATACAACCAGGACTACGCCGCCCCGGCTCCCGCGCCCGCCCCGTACGGCGGCTACGACCAGTACGATCCCCAAAGCCAGTACGAGCCCGCGCCCATGAACGTGGACGCGTACGGCCAGCCCCAGCAGCTCCCCTACGTGCCGGAAGACGAGATCGACCGATCCATCGACTACGGCGAGTACACCTTCGACAGCCGCGACTTCGACGAGCAGCGCGACAGCATCCAGCCTCTCGACCGTCCCGAAGCCGTGGATCCGTTCGCCATCGGCGCAGCCGCAGCCGGTGCGGGAGTCGCCGCCGGCGCCGTTGCCGGAGCGGGTATGGGCGCCGCGACGTCGCAGCCCTACCCCGCCCCGCAGCCGCAACCGCAGGCCCAGCCGCGCATGGCCGCCGAAACCGTCGTGTTCGCCGGCGGGCAGCAAGCGGCGACCCCCATGCCCGCGCAGGCCGCGGTGCGCGCCCGCCTCATCGACACCACGAACAACCGCGCGTACGACCTGGCGTCGGCGCGCCTGCTCATCGGCCGCGAGTCGAAGAACGACATTGCCGTGCACGACGTGAACGCATCGCGCACGCACGCCGAGCTGCGCTTCGAACCGCAAGGCGTATGGACTATCACCGACCTCGGCTCCACGAACGGCACCCTGGTGAACGGCCGCGAGGTTGCCACCCAGCCGCTCTCCGAAGGCGACCGCATCACTATCGGCATGACGAACTTCATGTTCACCCAAGCCTGAGCGGAAACGGAAGGATAACCCGTGATCGACGTCGTACTTCTTATCGTACGCCTCCTGTTCGTCGCGCTACTGTACCTGTTCCTGTTCGCAATTATGAAAACGGGCATCGGGCTGGTGCGCGGCCAGCGCAAGAAGGAACGCACCTGGAACCTCTCGGTGGAGAAGGGGCCGAAGGAGCTGCGCGGCGTATCCATCGTCGTTCGCGGGCCCGTCATCGTGGGCCGCAGCCCCGGAGCCGACATCGTGGTGGGTGCCGGATACGTGTCCGGCCGCCATGCGCGTTTCCAGCTTATGGGGCAGAACCTGTTCGTTGAGGACCTGGGATCCACGAACGGCACGGGCGTGAACGGCCAGCCCATCACCGAGCCTACCGCTCTTCGGAACAACGACGTCGTGAACGTGGGCGACGTGGCCATTCGCGTGAGGTTCGCCTAATGGCCGCCGATCGTTCGTACAAATCCACTCCGCGCACCCGCAAGGGGGCGCTCACCTCGTTCGGCAGCCGCACCGACATCGGCTGCCTTCGCGATCACAACGAGGACAGCCTCGTGGTCACGCCGCCCCTGTTCGCCGTCGCCGACGGCATGGGCGGCCACGCCGCAGGCGAAGTGGCGTCCGAGATAGCCGTGCGCGTGCTGTCCGAACTTGCCCCCGAACATCCTGACGGGGAAGCGCTCGGCCGCGCCATCGAGGAGGCGAACCGCGCCGTCATCCAAGCAGCGCGCGAAGGGCGCGGCCGCCAAGGCATGGGAACCACCATGACCGCGGCCATGCTGGAAGGCGAGCGACTGGTCATCGCCCAGGTAGGCGACTCGCGCGCGTACCTGCTGCACCAGGGCAAGCTCCAGCAGCTCACGCGCGACCACAGCCTGATGGCCGACATGATCGAGGCCGGGCAGCTCACGCCCGAAGAGGCGCGCACGCATCCGCAGCGTTCGGTGATCACGCGCGCGCTGGGCAGCGACGCGCACCTCCACCCCGACATCTACGAGATCAACGTCGAAACCGGCGACCGCCTGCTCATCTGCTCCGACGGCCTGTCGGGCATGATCTTCGACGACCAGATCGAGAATACCCTGCGCCGCGTGCAAGACCCGCAGCGCTGCGCGTCGCAGCTGGTGAACGAGGCTATCGCGGCGGGCGGCCACGACAACGTCACCGTCATCGTGGCCGACGTGACCGGCTACGCCGAAGTGCGCCGTAAGAAGCTTGCGCGCAAGACCAAGCTGTCCATTGCGCTGGTGCTGGTGCTGTTCGCGGCCATCGTCGCCGGAGCCGCCTGGGGCACGCAAACCTACCTGAACACCGCCGCTTATCTGGCAAACGACAACGGCAAGGTGGCCGTTTATCGGGGGGTTCCCGGCTCGGTGCTGGGGCTGTCGTTCTCGCACCTGGAACGCACCACCGACGTGACGGTGGCCGATCTGCAACCAGGCGTGGCTAACCGGCTGAACGAGGGCATTCGCGTGGACGACATGGAAGCGGCCGATGCTCTCGTGAAGGAGTACGAGGACGAGATCGCCGCACGCTCCAAGAACCAGGCGGAAGGCGGCAACGCCGAAAGCGGCCGAAACGCGGACGCGAAGGATGCGTCGGACGCTAAGAACGGCGGTGCCGCGTGACGCGCCGCAATGTAGAACTCGTCCTGCTGCTGGTGGCGGCGCCCGTGGTGGCGCTGCTGTTCGCCATGATCGCCATCAACCAGGGGCAATCGCTCGACATGACCACCCTCGGCGTGCCGGCGGCCATCTTCGTGGCCTTCGTCATCGCGCACCTCGCCGTGCGCAAGTTCGCCGCCAACGCCGACCCGGCCCTGCTGCCCCTCTCGTTCGCGCTGTCCGGAATCGGCATCGCGTTCGTCACCAGCCTGGCGCCCAACCTGGCCGTCGGCCAGGTGATGTGGTTGTTCGTGGGCGTAGCGTGCATGGTGCTGGTGCTGGTGTTCGTGCGCAACCTCGACAAGGTGGCGAACTACAAGTACACGCTCATGATCGTGGGCTTCCTGCTGCTGCTGTCGCCGCTGGTTCCGGGCCTCGGCCAGGAGATTTACGGCAGCCGCATCTGGCTGCATATCGGCAGCTACTCCTTCCAACCGGGCGAGATCGCCAAGATCGTGATCGTGCTGTTCCTGGCGGGCTACCTCGCGCAGAACCGCGAGATGCTGTCGGTGTTCACCTGGCGCGTGGGCCCGTTCAGGCTTCCCGACATCCGAACGTTGCTGCCGCTGCTGCTGATGTGGGGCATCGCGCTGGTCATCGTCGTGTTCGAGAAGGATCTGGGCAGCGCGCTCGTGTTCTTCTTCGTGTTCCTGGTCATGCTGTACGTGGCTACGGGAAAGAAGTTCTACCTGGTCATCGGTTTGGGTCTCATCGCCATCGGCGGCATCGGCGCGTTCATGGCCTTCGGCCACGTGCAGGTGCGCGTGAACACCTGGCTCGACCCCTTCGCCGATGCGCAGAACACGGGCTACCAGCTGACGCAGGCCATCTACTCCATCGCCGACGGCGACTTGTTCGGCGTCGGCATCGGGCGCGGCCTGGCCGAACAGATCCCCGTCGTTGAGAGCGACTTCATCTTCGCGGCCATCGCAGAAGAGATCGGCCTTCTGGGCGCGGCCGGCGTGCTGCTGCTGTTCCTGTGCTTCGCCGTGCGCGGCTTCGTGACGGCGGCGCGCGCGAAGAGCGACGTCAGCTCGTTTGTGGCCGTGGGTCTCACGTCCATGATCGTGCTGCAGGCGTTCATCATCGTAGGCGGCGTGACCAGGCTCATCCCGCTGACGGGTCTTACCCTGCCCTTCATCAGCCAGGGCGGCTCGTCGCTTTTGGCCAGCTTCATCATCGTAGGCTTCCTGCTGCGCTGCGGCGACGAGGGCACGGGCGTGGGTCAGGAGATGGCCAGCGCCACCACCTCGCTGCACGCCAACAGCGTACTGGGCCGCGTGTCGCTGGGCAAGCGCCTGAACCACAGCATGCTCTTGTGCTCCGCCCTGTTCGCGCTGCTGGTAGCGAACCTCACGCTCATCATGGTGGTGCAGGCCGACTATTACCAGAACATGCCGGGAAACAACCATACGCTTGCGAAAGAAGCGCGCTCGGAGCGCGGCACCATCGCCACGTACGACGGCGTGGTGTTAGCGCGCAGCGTGAAGGAGGAAGACGGCACCTACGAGCGAGAGTACCCGGCGGGCGACTTGGCCAGCCACGTGGTAGGCTACTCGTCGCCTCAGTTCGGCAACTCCGGCATCGAGAAGGCGTACAACGACACGCTGAAAGGCGAAGAGAACTTCGCATCGTGGACCGACGTGCTGAACTCGTTCGCCGGCATCGGCACCGCGGGAAACGACGTGACGCTCACCCTCAACTCGAAGATCCAGCAAGCCGCGCAGGATGCGCTTGCCGGACGCAAGGGCGCGTGCGTGGTGATGGATCCCGACACAGGCGCCATCCTGGCCATGGCCTCGGCTCCCACATACAACGCGGCCGACTTCGCGGCGGTCATCGAGCAGGCGAACGCGAACCCTGACGACAGCACCCTCGTCGATCGCGCGGCAGGATCGCTGTACGCACCGGGCTCCACGTTCAAGATCGTCACGCTGGCCACCGCGCTCGAGGACGACGTGGCCGACGAGGACACGGTGTTCTCCTCGCCCGGCACCATGGAGATCGGCAACGCAACCGTCTCTAACTTCAACAAAGCGAACTACGGCAGCCTCACCTTGGCCCAAGCAACCGAGCTTTCGTCGAACACGGTGTTCGGCCAGCTAGGCGTAGAGATGGGCGCTGACAAGCTGGTCGCCGGAGCCGAGAGCTTCGGCTTCAACAAGGAGATCGACTTCCCGCTGTACACGCCCGAATCACTCATGCCCTCGGCCGAGGACCTGCAAAAGAGTCCCTGGGAGCTGGCATGGGCAGCCGCCGGCGAGCCGGTGGGAGACACCACGCGCCCCGGCCGCGAGAGCCCGGCCGGCCCCCAGGCCACCGTGCTCGAGATGGCCATGGTGGGCACAGCCATCGCCAACGACGGCGTCATCATGCAGCCCTACCTCGTCGACAGCGTGAACAACGCCAACGGCGAACGCAGCTTCTCGGCCTCTCCGACGAAACTGATGCAAGCCGTCAGCAAGACCACGGCCGGACGCGTGCGCGACGTGCTGCTGGGCGTCGTGCAGAACGGCACCGGCACCGCGGCCGCCATCCCCGGCATCGACGTAGCCGGCAAAACCGGCACCGCCGAGAAGGAGAACGGCAACGACAGCTGGTTCGTGGGCATGGCGCCGGCCGAGGATCCGCGCGTCGTGGTGGCCATCGTCATCGAGGACGGCGAAGAGGGAGTGGGAACCGCTAAAGCGCAGAATGTATTGAAAACAGCTTTGGAAGTTCAGGGACTTTTGTAGATAAGGTATGCTGATGGCCCGTATACTGTCTGGAAGAAGTATACAGCCCAGCATGTAACCTAAAGGAGCTAAAACGTGACCGGAAACATGATAGGCAGGGTATTCAACAACCGCTACCAGATAACCGAGCGCATCGGCATCGGCGGTATGGCAGAGGTGTACCGGGCGCAGGACAACGTGCTTGGCCGTCTGGTCGCCGTGAAGGTCATGCTGCCCCAATACGCCGCCGACCCGAACTTCACGCAGCGCTTCAAGCAGGAAGCCGCCGCTGCAGCCAACCTCCAGAGCCCCTACATCGTGAACGTGTACGATTGGGGTCAGGACGAGGGCACCTATTACATCGTCATGGAGTTCGTGCGCGGGTCCGACCTTAAAACCGCCATCATCGAGCGCGGCGCCATCAACCAGCGCAAAGTCGCCGAGATCGGCTCGCAGGTATGCCAGGCGCTTTCCGTGGCGCACGGACTGGACATCATCCACCGCGACATCAAGCCGCAGAACATCATGGTGCAGCCCGACGGCAACGTGAAGGTCATGGACTTCGGCATCGCGCGCGCGAAGAATTCCGTCATGACCCAAACCTCCTCGGTGCTGGGCACGGCTCACTACATCTCCCCCGAGCAGGCGCAGGGCAAGGACCTCACCGCCACCAGCGACATCTACTCGCTGGGCATCGTGCTGTACGAGTCGGCCACGGGACGCTTGCCGTTCGACGGACCCGATGCCGTGAGCGTGGCCATGAAGCAGGTCAACGACCTGCCCGTGCCGCCGCGCGAGATCAACCCCGATATCGATCCCGCGCTCGAGGCCATCATCATGAAGGCCATCGCGAAGAACCCGGCCGACCGCTTCGCCACCGCGAAGGACATGCGCCTCGCGCTGAACGACTACCTGGCCGGACGGCCCGTCAACCTGGGCGAAGGCTTCACCAGCGCCGAGACCGTGGTCATGGGCGGCGTGGTGCCCCCCGTCGGCGTGGCCGACGGCACGGCCGTCATGCCCGCGATGGGCGGCGTCAGCCCCGCATCCCCCACCGCGGCGCAGCGCTCCTACAACGCGAACAACACCAGCGGGAAGAAGAACAACAAGAAGACCATCGCCATCGTCATCGGCATCATCGCGGCTCTTGCCGTGGTAGGCGGCATCGCGTTCGCCCTCATGTCGGGCAGCGGGAACGACAAAGACAAGGTCGCCGTTCCCAGCGTGGTAGGCCAGACGGTGGATCAGGCCACAGCCGCCATCGAAGGAGCCGGTTTCGAGCTGGGGAAGGTGGAGGAGTCGTTCGACGACAAGGTCGAATCCGGCAAGGTGATCAGCCAGGATCCGAAGGGCGACAGCAAGCAGGCCAAGGGCACTAAGATCAACCTCACCGTGTCGAAGGGCGTGCAAGAGATCACCGTGCCCGATCTGACGGGCATGACTGCCGATCAAGCGCAGAAAGCGCTCACGGCCAGCGGGCTGAAGTACGCAAAGGGAGCCGCCGAGTACTCCGACACCGTCGAGAAAGACCACGTGGCGCGCCAGGACATCGCAGCAGGCGAGAACGTAGCCAAGGACACCGTGGTCACGTACTACCTGTCGCTAGGCTCCGAAGGCATCGAGGTTCCCAACGTGGTGGGCATGTCGCGCGGAAACGCCGTGACCACGCTGAATAACGCAGGCCTGATCGTGGATACCGACAACTACACCTACGAGGCCAGCGACCAGCCGGAAGGCACGGTGCTCGCCCAAACACCCGCAGCAGGCTCGAAGCTGCAAAAGGACGGCTTGGTGGCGCTAACGCTGAGCAAGGGGCCCGAGAAGAAGACGTTCTCCGTCGCGGTCAACGCGAATGGAGGCGGCAAGATCTCGGCCAGCGCTTCGTCGGTAACCGAGGGCGACAGCGTCACCATCACCATCACGCCCGATAGCGGCTACGAAGTAGCATCGGCCAGCGGCTTGGACGACGTGCCGAAGTCAGGCGGCACCTTCACCATCTCGAATGTGAAGGCGAACGTCAACGTGAACGTGACCTTCCAGGCAGTTACGCCATCCCCCACGCCGGATCCCAAGCCAACCGACGACACCAACAAGAACTAGGAATCTCCGCGATGCGTCTTCGGGCGCATCGCTTTTTTTATGCGTCCTGCAAGGCGTCCTGCAAGCTCGGGGCAAGCCGGACGATTAATGCTACAATATCAAACGCGCCTCCGTAGCTCAGGGGACAGAGCACCGCTCTCCTAAAGCGGGTGCCGCGCGTTCGAATCGCGCCGGGGGCACCATCTGATCGCAAAACGGCGCCTCTCGGGCGCCGTTTCTTCTTGCAAGCCGGAAGCGCGTTCCGCCCTCCTCCTACTGGTACTCGCGCAGAGCCCCTTCCTTCAATACGAGGATCACGCAGGTTCCCTTGCCGAGCTCGCTTTCCACTTCCATATGCGTACCGGGACCGAAGTAGCCGCAGATTCGATCGTGCACGTTCTTCACCGCGATGCCGAGGCCGAGCGACGATTCGGGATGAAGAATGTTGCAGCGCGCCTCTTCGGTCATACCCACGCCGTTGTCGCACACGCGCACAATCACGTCGTTGCCCGTGACCTCGCCCGTCACCTCGATAGTCAACTTCCCCTCGCTCGGCATGGCGTGGCGTACAGCGTTCTCCACGAGCGGTTGCAGCAAAAAAGGCGGCACCAGCATGTCTTCCACACGAGGATCGATCCGCATCTCCATCTCCACGCGGTCGGCACCGAAACGCGCCACTTCGAACGTGAAGTACCGCTTCGTTTGCTCCATCTCACGCGCGAACACGATCAGATCGGCGGAGTCTTCAAGCGTTCGGCGATAGAACACGGCGAATTCGCGCAGCAACTTGCGCGCCGTTTCGGGGTCGGTGCGAATGAGTGAGGCGATGGTGTTGATGGTATTGAACAAGAAGTGCGGATTGATCTGGCTTTGGAGCATCTTCAGCTCCATGCGCGTGGCCAACTGCGTCTGCTCTTCCAGCGCCGATGCCGCCATCTGCGTGGACAGCAGTTTGCCGAACCCTTCGGCGATGGACTTCTGCGTCTCGCTGATGTGCTTCGCTCGGCGATAGTAGAACTTGAGCGTGCCCTCGACGTTGCGGCCTACGGCAAGCGGCACGATGATGGCCGCCTTGATATTCGACGACTCGCTGGGGAAGCCGATATCTTCGGGCGTGAACAGGATGCGCAACTTGCCGTCGGCGAGCGTGGCATGGGTCGCGTGGGTGCGGATGATGCTGCCCGGCAGGTTCTGAGCTTCCTCGAAGCCTGCGTATCCCAAAATCTGCTTTTTGTCGGTGATAGCCACGGCGATAGCCGCGGTGGACGGCAGCAGCAACCCGCAGATCTTCTGCGCGGCCTTGTAATCCATGCCGTCGTTCATGCAGGTCAGCGTTTGGCTAGCCAGCTTCAACATGGAGTCAGACTGACGAGCGCGCACCGAATCGGGATCCATGATGAGACGGATGACCACCACTATGGACAGCGTGAACACCACGCCTGCGCATACCATGATTGCCACATTGCGATACGGCACCGCGATGGACCACAGCAACACAAGACCCGAAAGCGCCGTCACCGTGAACATGAACATCTCGAGCGTGAAGAAGCGCGGCAGCGCCGATTTCGACTCCCTGGTCTCTTCCTGCATGGTACCTCCCCGCGTTGCTCAACCCTGCCCAAGCAGCGCGCTTGAGCCCATCAGCCCAGTATACCGAATTCGTTGAGAACAAGTATGACGGCGGCCACAATCAGGAAGAAGCCGAAGACGAAGCGCAATGCGAGCTCGGGAACCACCCGCACAAGACGCGCGCCGATGACCGCGCCGGGAATAGAGCCCACGGCGATGGCAATGCCCGCCGCGTAATTGATGTTTCCCAGCAACGCCTGCTCGACGACGCCGGGAATGGCGAGGATCATCACGGCGATCAGCGACGTGCCGGACGCCTGGCGCATCTCGATGCCGATAAGAGACAGCATGAGGGGCACCATGATGAACCCGCCGCCCACGCCGACGTAGCCGGATGCCACGCCCGCGCCCAGGCCGATCCCTGCGCCGATGAGCAGCTGCTTGCGCGTGAGTTTGCGCGGCACAGGGTCGACGGCAGCGCCAGCCTGTGCGCTCACCTTCGTCGGATCGTCAATCGCGTCGTCGTTCGCCGCAGCGTCGCCTACACGCTCGATGGCGGCTTCGTCCGGCTCGATCGTGCTGCTCGACGCTGCATGCTGTTGCGTGCGGTTCTGCGAGCGCATCTTGAAGGCCTTGCCCAGCATTTTCACCGCCGACCAGCCGATGATGAGCGCCGCAGCCACCATAATCATCCAGGCGGGCGAAATCTGCGCAAGCCACACGCCCAAAGGCGAGGTGAGCGCTCCGCCGAGGCCTGCCGCCACGCCAAGCGACACGATGCACGTTTTATGGCGTATATGGGATGCCGCGCCCGATATGGACGTGGGAATAATGGCGAACAGCGACGTGGCCGTGGAAACGACGGGGCTCATGCCGAACGCCAAACGGAAGATGGGAACCATGACCGTGCCGCCTCCGATGCCCAGCAATCCGGACAAAATTCCGATAGCCACGCCGGCAATAGCCGGCAGCACGAACATAGCGAGCACATCCATAGTTTGACGCCCGATCCTTTCCCGATCTCTCAACACGCGAGCCGCTCAACTGCACGCCATCGTACAGCTTAGACTGCGCCCCGTGGAGGCTCCGTCATGCAAACGTTGCCGAGCGTGCTTATTTATTCCGCGACGTTCAGGCGAATCTCGCTCGTCACACCCGGATCGATGCCGGCCGCCGCGATGGCCGCCTGCGCCGAAGCAAGTCGATCGGCTCCGTTGCCGGCGCTGGCCTGGCGCTGCGCGGCCGACTGCATAAGCGCCGTACGCAGGATCTGATCGTTCTCCATGCGCGCCATCAGCTCCGGCCACACGAACTGGAACTCGAAGTACTTCGAGCAGTTGCGCTGGGCATACGTCGTCGCTTCGCCGGTGGCCGCCTTCGCCGCTTTCCGGTACGCCTTCTTGTCGGGGCGCGCCAAGCTCCTCAGAAAGGCGGTCAAACGAATGCGCTTCGTGATGCCTGGCTCAAGGAACGGGCCCGGATACGGCTCCAGCGAAGACGGCTTCACCTGCAAAAGGTCGATCTGCGTGCGGCTGTACTCCATCTTCCGGTATTCGTAGAGCCATCGGAAGATATCCTGACGGAAGCGCGTGCCCTCGCTCTCGGTTTCGGGAGGAAGGTGGCGCAGGCTCCACTGATTGTCGAACCAGATGTCCGAACCGTACATACGCAGGTCAAGCATGTAATCGAGATCTTCGCCGCGCGCGATCCAAGGATCGAACGACAGACGCTTGAACGCCTCTTTATGCAAAGCAAGGCAGCCGCCGCACGTATGGTTCGATCGGGAAAGACGAGGGCCGCGCATGGCCTTCGAGATCCATTTGTTGAAGGCCTTTCCCTGCTGCCAGAAATGGTTGTACCACTTGTCCTGGCTCTTCGACAGGTAGGAGCCTTCGGAATTGAAGTAGAAGCCGGTCTTGGCCAGGATGGGAATGCCCTTCTTCGTGAGCTTGCCCAGGCCGTACATGGCCTTCTGCAGGAAGTCGGCGTCATCCACCACTTCGTCGTCGTCGAGGAACACCACCGAGTCGAAGCCCAGCACGTCGGCCATCACCAGACCCAGGTTGCGCACCGCACCGTAGCCGGACAGGCCGATCTCCTTCTGCAGCTTGCCCAAACCCAGCTGCTCCATGCGCTGCTGGATAAGTGCCAGCTCGGGAGCGCCGATGACCACGGTGTTCAGCGAGGGAAAGCGCGAGACAACGCTTTGAACCTTCTCGGCCGCCTGGTTCTCGATCGACGGCTCGCTGACCACGAGCACGATGATCTGGCCGGCGCCGCGCACCTTCTGCAACGACGCAAGCAAACGCGGGAGCTCGCCGGGTTGCGAGATGGGAGTCGCGTGATCGTAGGTCGTGAGCACGCTGCCGCCTTCTTTGCGGCGACGCGCGGACACGAAAGTGGGGATCACAATAACGGGGTTCATGCACGTCCTTCACTCGGGTACAACTGCGAGGGCTCGGCCCAACCCCATATTGTAGCGATATACGCCCCGCAGCCTTGTCAATTCATCGAATCAGTGAAGGCGAGCTATTTGGTCATATATTAAAAGAAAGCAGGCGCGGCTCACGCGTTCCGCGCCTGCTTTCCCGCTAGCGGGCTACTGCCTTCTTCACCACGTCGAAGCGCTTGAGCGCGGAGAGCAGCGGAAGCCCCAACACGTAGATGACCAGGGCTTCGCCGAGACCGGTGGCCACCACGCCGAACAGGTACATGGGCAGGTACAGCCCGTCGAGCGCGATAGACGTGAACGGGATGGTGTAGTAGCCCAGGCCTTGCAGCAGAAGGGGTAGATACGCAGGCACGATGAGCGCGTTCGCGATCACGGGGCCCAGCAGCGCCAGCTTCGGACGCTCGCGCATTTTCCAACACCACAGCGCGCCAAGGAACGTGGCCAGGCTGCCGAACACCACGTCCAGCATGCCCAGCGCCCCCGTTCCGTTGATGGCGAGCGCCATAAGGTTCGCGATGATGCACCCGACAGTGAGGCCGGGCACGGCCGCCGGCGTAAGCACTGCCAGCACGCACACCGCCTCGGAGATGCGGAACTGCACCGGCCCCCAAGCCAGTCCTTGCAGCGCCAAAAGCGTGATGAGGGTGGCAGCCGCGTACACGGCCGCGATCATGCCCGCTTGGGCGACGTACGTCGTCTTCTTGTTCATGGATATGCTCCTGTTCTCCGCGCGGCGCGGTGCCGCGGGCTTTGGGCAGCTAGTAATCCGCGAGTGCAGGGCCCAACGATGCAAACGCGGAGCCGTCGACGGATGCGAGCGTGAGTTTCGCAACCGGCAAAGGCCGAAAGGAAGTATAGCAGAGGCGCGGCCGAGGGCGCACGGTAAAAGCACGAGGGGCGCCGCATGTCGCAAGCATCGAACACGGGGACGAACCGCCCTGCTTGCTATGCACGCCATGAAGCGCTTTTTGCACAAAAACCCGCGACGTTCGATAACAAGAAGGCCCGAAAGCGCGCCCAAGGGTGCAGCTTTCAGGCCTTCGATTATGCACGATGCTCTGACCTGGCGCTTCACATTATCGCGCAGAAGCCTATCGCAAGCGAACGGTCGGCGAAATCACACATCGGCGCTTTTTGTGCGTAGAAGCGCGCGGAGCGTGCATCACGCTGGATTCTGCACGGCATCGCCTACGCGCCCGGACTCCTCCTTGCGGCGGTCGACCGCGGCGCGGCGGATGCGAAGGACGGCGTAGCCTACGAACACCACCGAGTACACGGCGACGGCCATCTGCGCAGGAGCGCCGCCGCGCAGGGCGGAGGGCACCAGCATGAGCAGCAGATGCACGTACACGAGGCCCCAGAAGGGATACGCCAGCAGCTGCACGCGCTTCCACGTCTCCTTCTTCATGCGCTTCTTCACCACGTTGAACGACGTCACCCCCAGCACGACCAGCAGCGCGAACAGCGCCAACGCAAGCGCAAGCGCCACGGCGACATTGGTTTGCGGCAGCCCCGTCGAGAGGTTGGCCGCGTACGAGGAGAGGTAGATGGCCATGTGGCCCAGCGACAGCAGCCACGCCATGATGGACAGCTCGGCGCGGATGGGACGCAGGTACGTCGCCACGCGCGAGTCGCGCGCGAACACCCCGATGTACATCACGACGGCGAACAGCGCGGTAGCCAGCGTGCACTTGTGCAACAGCAGGAACAGCGCGTCGTACAGCATCAGAGGCAGTCCCGCGAACGAGCCGACCACGAACAGCACGTCAAGCGTGGCAGCCAGGGCGTAGAACGCCAACGGACGCGACTTGATGGGCCGCTTGCATGCGAACGCGAATGCCACAGCGCCCGCAAGAACCAAGATGAGCGTCATGAGTGCACCTCCATCACCGTCAACGCCAGCGCCGCGAACGCGCAATAGGGCTTCTCGGCCGCAAGCTCCTGCGTGCGCCGCATGAACGCAGGGAGCCACGCCTGCGCGTGCTCGCGCTCAAACGTCTGAATGCGCTCGGTCCAAGCAGCGACAGCTTCGGCATCGTCGCAGTTCAGAGCATCGGCGAGCTTCGCGTACAGATACGACAGGAATTCGAACTCCTCGAACACGCTATCGCACGGCTCTTTGCGCGCATTCTTCGCCACCACGCCCGCCTCGCGCATCAAGCGCTCTACATCCAGCGTCACCGACGTGCGGAACAGCGCGGGAACGCCTTTCATCCCTCGCTCCACGTGCAGAAACGCGCTTTCGTACGGGAAAATGGGAGTATGGCCGCCGGGTGCGAGGTACAGGCGCGAGTACACGATGCGCATATCGGCCAACAGATCGGCCGCCGACGCATCGCGCCAAGCAGCAAGCGCTTCAGCCGTCGAATCCGCCGCCGGGTCGGCGCCCGCATCGAGCAGGCATGCCCGGGCATCGTCGGCGAACGATCCGTCGACCAGCCCTTGCGCCAGGCGCTCATCGGGATACGCGAACGCGCACGACAACAACTCGAACGCATCGGCCTTCCCCACCGCCCGCTTCACTACTTCTTCTCGCCCCATAAGTCCCCCTTGTTCCGACATCTTCGCTCCAAAAACACGCCACAGCGCGTGAGGCGTGTTTTTGGAGCGAAGATGCCCCGTGCGCCGGAGCCTAAAGGGGGCGATCCCCTTTAGGCCGTCAGCGCCTTATTTACTGCAAGTAGTATACGCTCGGTTTCGTGCCGGCTTCCTCGTTGAGGAACATCGTCTCGCGTCCCTCGATGGCCTTCGACACGTCCGACTCGGGATCGTCTAGGTCGCCCCAGTAGCGCGCGCGGCCCGGGCACAGCTGCATGCAGGCGGGCACGTCGCCGCGGTCGATGAGGTTCTTGCAGAACGTGCACTTCTCCACCGTGCCGCCCTTATGCGGCGGGGCATCGTACTCGCCCACCACGACGTCGAGGTAGTACTCGGGGCTCTTGATCAGCGTGCGCACGCCCTCGTACGGGCACGCCTTGATGCACGACTCGCACCCGATGCACAGCTCGCTGTCCACCGAAACGATGCCCGTCTCCTCGTCCTTGGCGGTAGCGCCCGTCGGACACACATCGAGGCACGCAGGCTTCTCGCAATGCTGGCACTGCATCGGAAGGAAGTTCAACGTGCAATTGGGGAACGTGCCACCCGCGTTGTCGTTTGCGAGAGCCCCGCGCACCACTGCCGTCCCCAGCGTGTTCCAGTCATCGTCCGCCTTGGTGTACACCACATTGTACGAGAGGTCTTTCGGAAGGTTATTCGCAAACTTGCAAGCAGTCGCACAAGCTTGGCAGCCAATGCAGCGACGAAGATCAATAGCCATTCCGTATCGAGTCATATTCCCAACCTCCTAGAGCTTTTCGATGGCCACGGCGCAGTCGAAGTACGACTGGTTCCTGCAAGCCTGGTTGTAATCATTGAACGTGGTACGTGCGAGATCGCCATCTATATGCTCACGCGTCAGGAAGCTGCGAGGGCAATGGAGCGACTTGCGCTGCTGCCCCGCGTTGAGCACGGCGAGCAAGGTGACGGATCCGCGATCGTTGTAAAGGCGAATCTCATCGCCCTCTTCAATGCCAAGCTCGGCGGCATCTTCGGGATTGATGCGGCACACCGGCTGCGCTTCAAACTCATACAAATAATCCACGTCGTACCATTGCGTGTGCGTGCGCGTGCGCATATGCTCGCAGCAAATGGTGAAGGGGAACTGCTCGCGTATGGGATTGCCGAGATCTGCCTCGCGCGCCGGCTCCCAGTAGCAGGAGAACTTCTCCTTCTCAAGATCAACCTCTTGACCCATGTTGTAATCAGGCTTAGGAGCTTCACGATAGAACATGGCCCGCTTCGATGCCGTCTTGAAGATACCGCCTTCGAAAGCGACAGCCGGCTCGGTGTCGCAGCGCAGGTAGTTCTTCTCGCGCACCTTGTCGATGGTGATTCCGTTCTCCTTGCCGAAGGGCGTTGAGAGGCAGGTGTTCAGGTATTCGTCAGCAGTGAACTGGAAGAAGTCGCCATAGCCCATGCCCTCGGCCAACAGCTTGTAAATCTCGAAGTCGGGCTTGCTCTCGTACAAAGGCTCGATGGCTTTCTGGTTCCACAGCAGATAGGGGTTGCCGTAATAGCGCACACGCAGGTCCTCGGTTTCGAACCAATGGCACGCAGGCAGCAGGATGTCAGCGTATAGAGAAGTGTCGTTCATGGTCATGTCTTGGATAACGATGAACTCGAGCGCCTTCATAAGCTCGATGGTCTCGTTCTGCTCCGTCTGGTTTGAGACGATGTTGGTGCACGAAGCGTAGAAAGCCTTGACGGGGAACGGCTCGCCAAGCTTTTGACCGCTCGATACGACATTGAAGAAGTCGCTCCAGTTGATTATGGCACCCACTCCTTGAGGTACCTCGCCTGTCGTGCTCGGCAGCTGGAGGCAGGCTTGCACGTTGCCTTCTCCGAAATTCGGCTCACCCGTGTACAGGCCCGAACCCGGCTTGCCCATCTGGCCGGCGACCAGAAGGAGCGTGTTAACGCACTTCGAGCTGTAGATGCCGTTGTTGTAATGATTGAGGCCGAATTTCATATCCGTCTGCACGTTGCCTTCTTGCGTGTACAGATGAGCGAGATGTTTGATGTCGTCAGCGCTCACGCCGGTCACTTCCGAGGTATGTTCCAAAGTCCACGGCGCGACGGCTTCTCGGATCATCTCCATCTCCGTTTTCACGGCATGCCCGGCAATCTCGGGAACGTCGCCCATAGCAGGCTTCTTGGCTTCGCTGTGAGCAACGGCCTCGCCGGCTTCTTCGTCCCACACAACGCACGGATCGACCTTCTCTTCTTGGCCTTGCGCGTTGGTGGTCGTAGTAGGTTCTACCCCCAAATCGCTCATGCGCAGGAACATGCCGTCTTCTTTGATGAGGAACGGCGCTTCGGTATGATCTCGCAGGAAGTCCGTCGCTTCCCAGCTCTGTTCGAGAATCTCGCGCACGACTCCCAGAGCAAGCGCGCCGTCGGTCGCAGGATGAACGGGAACGAACCAGTCGGCTTTCGAAGCCATGGTGCGGTAGGCGATGTCGATGACTACGAGCTCGGAGCCGGCATCGCGGGCCTCGAGATAAAAATGCGTGCGCTGCTTGTCCGACACCGCAGTGTCACCACCCCAGATCACATGATGGTCAGCGTTGGGAACGTCCGAAGCACGGTTTCCGGCCGAGCCGGGGCCGAACATGTAGGTCCAAGACATGGGCGTGGCGATATCGCGGTCCGGCAGAACACGGCTCGCCCCCATGACATTGAGCAGACGCGCCATGACGGAGCCTTCCGGGGCTCCTCCGCCAAGTTCGGCGGTGTTGCCACTACCCAGGAAGAACGCAATGGACGTGGGACCAAACTCGTCAATGTACTGCTTCCACTTATCGGTGATTTCGGAGATGGCCTCGTCCCAGGTGATACGCTCGAACTCTCCCGCGCCACGTTCGCCGACGCGACGCATGGGATATTGCAGACGCTCAGAGCTGTATACGCGCGCAGGCTGCGAGAGCCCCTTGGGGCAGATGCGGTCGAATTCCGGGCCGTCCTCGAAATGGCCCGCCGTGGTGCGGACGACCTGCCCGTCGCGAACATGGACATCCAGATAGCAGCCCTGGCCGCATTGGGAGCGGCAGGCACCGGAGAAGATTTGCGTCTCGGGGGCTCCCTTTTGCGGTTCGGCTTTTTCCAGGTTCTGGGTTTGGGGGCTGCAGCCTACCAGCGCGCCTGTCGCCGTCAGCGCCGCCGCACCCTTGATGAAGCTCCTGCGGGTGAACCCATGCGTTGCTTGTTCAGCCATGTGTGCTCCTCTCTTTTTCACTCCTCGGCCGCAAGGCCTTCCGATGCTCGCCCTTCGCAGATAGCGGGGAGGGGATCGCGTTCTGCGAAGGGCGGGGTGAAAAGCCTCGTTCCCCTGGCCTTTCATGAGTTTCACTTTACGGAGCGCCGAAGGATATTGCGATAAATCGGAAATAAGTTTTGCGTTAAAAAATTCTTAACCACGTATTAACGCCGCTGGTCAAAGAGCTGTTCGAGGCATTACAGCGATCAAGCGCCATCCAGCTCGAGCAACCAGGCATTGACGACCTCCGCCGCCTCTTCAGCGCTCATCCTCAAGTCAACGGCCTGAGCAGCCGCAAGGTAATCGTTAGCCCAATGTGGATAGACAACGACCTTCGTAGGCCATACCCTCGGTTCACGATCGGCCTTCACCGCTTCTTTCGCACGGGCTTCGAAAATGTCGATGACGGCACGCTTGATATCCGACTTAGAGGGATGCCCTGTCGAATCGGAAAGCTGCTTGATCAGCACGAGGTCGACCAGGTCTCTCGGTCGATTGTTTCTATACCCCTTGTCAGGGTCATGAGGATCGGTTGCCGCATGAATTTTTTGAGCCGCTTGATAGCACATGGCCATACCGACAAGCTTTTCCGGAGTAGGTATGCCAAAACCCTCAAGCGACGGCGCGGCGAAAGGCTCCTGGGCTGAACCCGCCATGCCTTCATCAGGAGACACTTCCACTTTAATCTTGCGCCAGGTTTTGTTCCTCAGAGAAACGGTTACGACGAACCTGCGCGGGCAGATGCTTTTGCCTGGCACCCTAATCTGCTCAATCTCCGAACGAGCGAACTCGAACGGCCCCCAATTTCTGCTAACGAACTGCTCGTCCATTAGTTCCAAGAATTCGTCCAAATCCCCACGGACTATCCCGTCGATATCTTTAGTGGCTCTTGAAGCGAGGCCGAACACGTGCTGGAGAAGCGTGCCGCCCTTCAGCGAGAACCTGCACGCATTGTCATCATCGACCACTTGTTGAAGCATGGCGGTTATAACCGTCGAAGCGATGAGCCATCTCACCCTTCCACTCGCAGCAATACCGAAATCAGCTTCGGCATGATCGATCCATGAGTCTAGAACACCAGCGTTTCTGGGCTCTTTGCCTCGGGGCTTCATGCCGGCCATCAGCTCATGAAGGCTCTCCTCTTTGTTCTTGCTCATCAGCTCCCCCTACCATCGCTTCGAACCGCTCGGCCTCCCTTTTTCCCAGCAGCCCCCTTTTCCTGCCGTTTTCGACAGCCTGCTCCAACAAGTAGCGCGGCGTTCCGGTAGCCGCGCACTGCTCGATCGCAGTAGCCAGCTTCACGCAGCGCATCCCTTCCCACCAACCAACTTGTTTCGCGTCCACCGTTTCATAATGGATCGCATAACCCTCGCCGCCCTTCCTACGAATCCGGCGCCCGCCATCAACTACTACATGTATCGAAGTGGGATTCACATCGCAAACATCGTACGCATCGAGCGCCGTTTCATGGCTGAGCGCAGCTTCGTCGCACCCCGTCCATAAGAGCGCCAACATGAACCTATCGAAACTCGCCGGAGGTACTTGGGGAACGCGATAGACGCTGCGAACGACGCGCTCGAGCCTTCCTCTTTTTACAAGCATGGCCAGAGAAGGCGCGCTTACCCCTGCTTCTTCCGCTTGAGCAGTCGTCACGAACCCGTATTGGTCTAGAGCCACTTCGCGAAGACGATCTATGTCGAATACAACTTCATTCATGTCAAAATATTAACACGGTGTGAATATTTTGACAAACCAAAACTAGGCTGCGCAAAAAGTAAACACGGTGTTCACTTTTTTGCAAGCTTGTTGCTCCGCGGAAGCCGAAGCCGCGGCAGCGGCTCTCACTCCAAGGTGTCGGCCATCTTGTAGCCCACCCGCTGGACGGTAAGCAGGTACTTGGGCTCCGAGGGGTTCTCCTCGATCTTCTCGCGAATCTTGCGGACGAACACGGTGATGTTGTTCGTGGGCTTGCAGTCGGCATCCGACTCGCCCCAGATGTACTCCTGGATCTGGCTGCGCGTGAACACCTTGCCCGGATGCGCGGCCAGAAACGCCACGATCTCGAACTCCTTCGTGGTCAGCGCCACCGGGCGCCCCTTCACGCGCACCTCGTATTCGCCGAACCGCACCTCCAGCTCGCCGATGCGCGCCACGCCCTCGCGGTTGCGGCAGCGGGCGAAATCGATGGTGTCCTTGTGGCGACGGATGTTCGCCTCGATGCGCAGCAGCAGCTCGGTGGAATCGAACGGCTTCGTCACGTAGTCGTCGCCGCCGGCGCGGAAGCCGATGCTCTTGTCCACGATGTCGCACTTCGCAGACAGGAAGATCACCGGGATGCGGCGGCCCTGCTCGCGGATGCGCGCGCAGAGATCGAAGCCGTTCGTGCCCGGCAGCATCACGTCCAGCAGCAGCAAATCGGGATGCTCGCTGGCCAGCAGCTCCAGCCCGCTTTCCGCATCCCTAGCGCCGCAGAACGCGTAGCCGTTCGACACCAGCAGCTGCTCGAGCGCTTGCCGCAGGTTGTCCTCGTCGTCGATGACCATGACCTTATACATCGTCCTCCCCCTCTATCTCGCCCACGATCGCGCTCGCGGGAATCGTGATGACGAACCTGCTGCCGCGACCGAGCTCGCTTTCCACCGACACGGCGAACCCTTGCATGTCGCCGTATTCGCGCACCAGTGCCAAACCGAGGCCGCTGCCGTTGTACTTACGCGTGGACGTGCTGTCCACCTGCACGAACCGCTCGAAGATGCGCGCCTGGTCCTCGGGCGCGATGCCGATGCCGTCGTCCACCATCGACAACGTCACCACGCGCGCCTCGGCGTCGTACGCCACGCGCAGCTCGATGGAGCCGCCGTCGGGCGTGAACTTGATGGCGTTGCTGGCCAGGTTCTCCAGCATGCGCGTCGTCTTCTCGTAGTCGCCGTTGACCAAGGGCACGTCCGACGCCACCTTCGTGCTGAACGACACCTCGTACTTGCGCGCCAGCGGAGCCATGGTGCCCTTCACCGATGCCGCCACGTCGCCCAAATCCATCGGCTCGCAGGTGGCGCGCATGCCGCCCGCATCCGAACGCGCGATGTCCAGCATGTTGTTGATCATGTTGAGCAGGATGCGACTGTTCTTCTCGATCTCCTCCCACGAGCGACGGTCGTGCTCGTTGGCCGGGTCGCACGCCTCGCGCGATATCTGCGCGAACGTGATGATGGACGTCAGCGGCGTGCGCAGCTCGTGGTTCACCATGCTTAGCAGGTCGGACTTGAACTGCGTCTCCTGCGCCAGGTCGGCGTTAAGCTGCTCCAGCTTGTCGCGCTGGCGTTCCAGCAGGGCGTTCGCCTCGCGCAGGTCCACCGTACGCTCCTGCACCTGCGATTCCAGATGCTCGTACATGCCCCGCAGCTCGCCCGCCATGTCGTTGAAGCCGGCGATGAGGCTCCTCACTTCCTTCGCGGCGAAGCGCTGGCTGACGGACGCGCCCAAGCGTCCCTGTTTCAGCTCGCCGAACGCCGCGTGCATGCCGCCCAACGGCCGCAGCACGAACACAGTGGTCACCACCAAGATGACCAAGCCGATGAACACGGTGATCAACAGGAAGTACGCCATGTCTCGGATGACGTTGCCGCGCATGGCCGCCTGCTGCTGATCGAGGGGGATCACGATGCTGATTGCCCCGCCGACCGACTCGAGCGTCCAACCTTCCTTCGCGTGGTCGGTGATGTCGAGCTCGCCGACCGGCTCGCCGTGGCATTCGAGGCAGCTGTCGTCCACTTCGAGCGCTTGCAGGTAGCGGAACCGATCCTCGCCATCGAACGGGGCCACGCCGTAGTACTCGGTCACCGAACGATCGGCGTTGAACGCCTCGAGCGCCTTCGTCTCGAACTCGTCGGGAATATCCTGCTCGCTGCGCGGGTCGAAGTTCGTGTACCGGATGTGGTAGTCGCTGCCCGCCGAGAACAGCCGGCCGACGCTCTTGCCCACCACCGAGCAGTGCAGGCCCTTGAACTCGTAGCCGCCGCTGGACGAATTGTTGATGATGCTTTGGGAGTTGTCCATGAACTGCCACACCGCGTCCATCTCGCGCGCGAACGTGCGCGCTTCCTCCAGCATGGCCTGCTCGGTCTGCCGCTGCTGCGAGTACAAATCGAACGCGACGAACGCGAAAAACGACACGGCGAACACCGCCGTCAGAGCGGCAAGATAGATGGTCTTCAGACTGAAAGCATGCTTCCCCATGAGCGCCCCCTACGCTGCGTTCGGAAAAATTCGCAGCGTGCAAGCACCGTAGCATAATCGTCTGATCGAAGCAAAGCTGCGACAAGGAATCAGCGACCTGGGGAAACACATGCATTCGCATCGCTCATCTGGCTATTATGATCTCGTTGCTCAAAGAGCGAAAACCTCAGCGCTTCTTGCGCGGCCTGCCCTTTTTGTTCGTTTTTTCCCGGTCGGAGGCTTTTTCGCCGCGCATGCGGCGAGCCTCTTCGCGGCGCGCGCGCAGGTCTTTCGTCTCCTGGCGAAGCGCCTGGTACGATGCGTAGCGCTGTTCGCTGATATCGCCCGCCTCGACGGCGGCGCGCACGGCGCATCCCGGCTCGTCCTCGTGGCTGCAATCGCGGAATCGGCAGCGCTCGGCCGCCTCCTCGATATCCGCGAACGCTGCGCCGATGCCGGCATCGGCCTCCCACAGGCCCAGTCCGCGCACGCCCGGCATGTCCATGATGAAGCCACCGCCGGGAATGGCCACCATCTCGCGGCTCACCGTGGTGTGCCGGCCCTTGCCGTCGCGGTCTCGCACGGGGGTTGTTTCTTGCAACTCGTGTCCTACCAGCATGTTGATCAGGCTCGACTTCCCCACGCCGCTTTTGCCGATGAGCACGGCCGTGGTGTTCGGCGGCACAAGCGCGCGTACCGCTTCCACGCTGGAAGGATCGTCGGCCGACACGACGACGGTCTGCACGTCGGGGCCGGCCAACGCGCGCACGCGATCGCGCACCGACGCCACTTCGGCATCGCTTTCGGCAAGATCGGCTTTCGTCAGCACCACGGTCACGGCCGCACCCGTCTCGTAAGCCAGCACCAGCTCTCGCTCGAGCCGCCTCACGTTCACGTCTGATAGCGGTTGCGCCACGAACACACGGTCGAAATTCGCAGCCAGCACCTGCGGGAGCGCGCGTTCGGTGGGATCTTTGCGCACGAACGCGCGCGTGCGCGGCAGGATACTCTCGATGATGCCCTTGTCATGGCCCTCCGGCACGGTCACCTCGACGAAGTCGCCGATCACGGCGCGCACTTCCTCGCCTTTCACCAGCGCGGTGGCATGCTCGCAACGCACGAACGACCCCTCGTCGGTGCGCACGAGCGGATATCCTCGATCAAGCTTGACGACCTGGCCTCTTTGCAAAAGCCCTCCTTCGAGTCACGAACAGCGCGCCTACCGCTGCCGTTCCCTCAGCCAATAGAACACGCCCAGCATCACCAGTCCGACGACCACCACGACAATGCCCGGAACGAACGCGTTGAAGTCGAACTCGTCGGGATGGCGTTCGCCCGGCGCGATGACGGTCACCGCCTCCGCATGAAGGTCGCTCTGGCCTTCATGATCGGCGCACACGAGATGGAACGTGCCACGCACTTGCAAGATGGTGCCCGTAGTACCATACTCGCCGAACGTGTCGATCTTCGATGCCGATTCGTTGCTCATATACACCGAGATCGTCGCAGAATCGCCCTGAGAGGAAAGCGTGATCCACCGATGCCTCCCCGACACGCCGGCACGGATGCTGTCGCCGATGACCTCGCCTGTTACCTGCACGGTCTGATTGTCGTAATAGGCATCGGCGCCGCTGAGGTCGACGATGGACGTGTCGTAGATGAACGAGCTGTCGGGCAGTTGCTGCGTGTTCACCGCATTGTCGCCCTCGGCAGGCTCATCGGCATGCGCGGCAGCCGGCAGCGCAAACACCGCCGCAAGCAGCACGGCCAGCACCGCGACGAAACGCACGAACGCAATCGGCAGCGGCAGCGGTTGACGGGTTCCCCACCTCATGACTTCAACACCCGCCTTTTCGGATTGAGCGACACGATAATCTCCGCCACCAGAGCCAACAGGGTGACGAATTCCAGACGACCTGCCCACATCTGCGCGATGTAGAAGAGCTCCAACGACGGAGACATGCCCGGAGCGGCAAGCCCCGACGACACGCCGCCGTTGCTGGCCATGGCCACCGATTCGAAAATGGCCTGCGGCGCCTCGTAGCCATGCGCGATGCCCACCAGCGTGCCCACCGCGTACGTGGCCACGTACAGCACGAACACCGTCATGGCCTCCTTCACGACTTCCGGTGAAAGAATGCGCCGGCCCACATGGTTGTACGACACCACGACGCGCGCCGAATCGGGCGCAAGCGCCTCTTTGATGGTGGCGACGATGGACTTCATGATGATGCCCATGCGGCTGAACTTCAAGCCGCCCGAAGTGGACCCGCCGCTGCCGCCCACGGCCATGAGGATGGCCAGCACGAAGAACGCGCCCGACGACAGCGCGGTTGTCAGCTCGTTGGTGGTGATGTTCTGAAAGCCGGTGGTGGAGAACGCCGATATCACCATGAACAGCCCGCGTCGCAACATGGCAGGCAGACTGGAAAACTCGGGGCTTGCGCTGAGCGAGGCTGCCAGCACGCATGTCATCACGGCCAACCACAGCACCATCGTGCGGATTTCCAGATCGCGGAAGAAAACCTCCACGTGTCCTTTCCACATTTCGGAGTGCAGAACGAAGTTGATGGAGCCCAGCAACATAAGCAACATGAGCACGATCTCGAGCGGGAACCAATGATAGTACATGACGCTCTGGCTCATAGGGGCAAAGCCGCCCGTGGTGAAACCCGAGATGGCCAACCACAGCGATTGCAGGAACGCGCGCAGCGGTTCCATGCCGAGGAACAGGCACATGGCCGTGAGAATCACCGTGGCGACAAAGATCATGCCCATGCCGATCTTCGCGATGAACTGCGTGGTCTGCACAACGTTGGGCACCACATGTTCGCTACGACCCTCGGACATGTACAGGCTGGCTCCAGCGCGTTTGCCGAACAGACCGAACGACAACGCCACCACGATAAGACCGAAACCGCCCAACAGGTGCATCATGAAACGCCACATGTTGTCGGCGTTCGACAGGTGATCGAGATCGACGATGACGCTTGCGCCTGTGGTGGTGAGGCCCGACACGCCGTCGAACAGGGCATCGAGGTAGCTGAGGTAATGGCCCGACAGGTACAGCGGCACCGCCGCCACGAACGCGAGCACGATCCACGCGAACCCGGTAACGGCGAGCGCCTGCTGGCGATTGAGCCGACCCGGATCGATGCGCAGGAACCGCAGCGCCGATCCGACGATAAGCGCAATGCCGATGGTCAGCAGATAGTGCGTCGCAGGAGTCCACTCAGCGCACGCAAGAGCCGTGACGAACGGCACCAGCAGAGCAAGGCTGGAGAAGAGAACGAGCACGCCGAGATAATGGCCGATGACCCGAACGTCGTACAATGTGAACCGTTGCCACATTCTGCGTCTACCTTTGCCTCGAACCGCGCAAACGGGCGAGTGTTTCGATGTCGATCAACCCAGCACGATCCTTACCAAGATGATAAGCGCCCACAGCAGCAACAGGAAGCACGACAGCGACAGCAGCACCACGCTGTAACCCAGCAGCGGCGTCTCGATGACCTGTCGGATGTCCTTGTTCCTTTTGCGCATGCGGGTATTCTAGTACAAATGGCCGCTGTGCGATACGCCCGGCGCGGCAACAGACACAATGATGATGACTTGGGCGCCGCGAGGCTCGCAGGAAGGCCGTTCGACGCTCTCCATAATAAAGTTTACACGCGTAGCTATCGAAGCACGCATGAGCAAGGTATAATCACACCATTCTTTGATCATTCGATCAAAAAACGCGAAGAGGAACGAGAAAGGTACGATCATGGCTCCTGAAAACGACATCGATTACTCGCTGTCGCGCGTTCCTGATGAAGCGAAACAGCCATTTTGGCGGATTCTTTTCATCAGGATCGGCGCGATCTGCTGCGTATCCCAGCTCATGTTGGGCGCGGCACTAGGCTACGGCCTGACGTTCTGGGATGCCTTCCTAGCAACCATGCTCGGCTCGGTGCTGCTTCAGGTGGTCAGCTGGGCGCTGGGCACGGCGGCCGCGCGCGAAGGCTTGTCCACCAGCCTGCTGTCCCGCTGGACCGGGTTCGGCAAGGTAGGATCCGCCCTGTTCGGCGGCGTGGTGGCTATCTCCATGGTGGGCTGGTTCGGCGTGCAGAACGCGGTGTTTGGCCAGGGCATGGCTGAAATCGTCCCGTTCACAGATTTCCTCGGCACGCAGGAGATCCTGCCCGGCATCATGGCTGGAATCACGCCCGAGTACATCTTCTGGGCCATCATCACCGGCCTGGGCATCACGCTGCTCGTGGTGTTCGGCATCAAGGCCATCGCGAACTTCGCCACGGTGTTCGTGCCGCTGTTCGTGATCGTGGTCATCGTAGCCGCAGCCATCATCCTGCAAAACCATTCGCTGACCGAACTTCTCACCACGGCCCCTCCGGGACCGGCGCTGTCGCTGGGCGCGGCAACCACCATGGTGGCGGGCGGCTTCATTGCGGGCGCCATCTGCACGCCCGACTACGCGCGATTCCTGAAGAACGGCACCCAGGTGTTCTGGATGACGCTCATCGGCACGTTCGTGGGCGAGTTGGGCATGAACCTGCTTGCAGTGCTGCTGGCGCACGCCATGGGCACCGAGAATATCGTCGACATCATGATGGGCACGTCGGGCATCATCGGCGTCATCATCGTAGTCGCCTCCACGGTGAAGCTGAACGACATCAACCTGTACTCGTCCAGCCTGGGCTTGGCAACCATGATCAACGCGCTGTTCAACAAGGCCATCAGCCGCAACGGACTCGTGTGGGCGCTCGGCATCGTGGGCACGCTGCTGTCGGTCATCGGCATCATCAACTACTTCACCAACTTCCTCACGCTGCTGGGCGTGGCCATCCCGCCCGTCGCCGGCATCATGGTGGTGGACTACTTCATCTTGAAGCGCAGCCGCGCGACGCTTGACGCTTCGCGCGCCAAGGGCGAGCTGCCCGAGAAGGTTGAGAAGTGGAACCCCATCGCCATCGTCTGCTGGATCGCCGGTTTCGCCGTGGGCGAGATCACCAGCATCATGAACGTGGGCATTCCGGGCCTGAACTCGCTGATCCTGGCCGGCGTGCTGTACTGGATCGTGATGAAGGTGTACGCCTCCATGAAGAAGGTGGACACCGTTACGTTCACGGAAACGGACCAAGTGCTGTAAGGCTCGCCGCGATGCGGTGGGTGTGGGCGGGGCGAAGCGAAAGCACACCCCACCGCCGCGAAAACCCCGATCAGCAATGCGAAGCCCCTGATCAACAATGCGAAGCCCCCGATGTTTCACGTGAAACATCGGGGGCTTCTTGCTTTGCGGCGACGTCTTCAGACGCAAGATCCTGTGTCGGACTTCGTTTTATGGGAGCAGCACCAGATCGTAAAGGTCGGGGCGACGGTCGCGCAGGTAGGGGCTGCGCTGGCGATAATCGACCACTTCGTTCAGGTCGAGCTCCACATGCAGCACCCCTTCGGCCTCTTCGGCCAGCTCGGCCACCACGTGGCCGCGCGGGTTGCACACCTTCGTGTGGCCCGGCATGACCAGCTGATCCTCGACGCCGTAACGGTTCACGTCCCACACGTCCATATCCTCCTGGCACCACGCCGAGGGGCACAGGATAAGATCAGCCCCCTGCAGCGCCAGCATGCGCGCGACCTCGGGGAAGCCCATGTCGTAGCAGATCATCACGCCGATGCGCCCGAAGTCGGTGTCGAACACCGGGCAGTCGCAGCCGGAGCGGAAGTAGAAGCGCTCGAGCGCCCACAGATGCTGCTTGTCGTACGTGCCCAGAAGCTCCCCCTGGCGATCGATGACGACCGAGCTGTTGAACGGGACCCCAGCCATATCGTACGCGAGCGCGAGGCCCGCCACCACGTAGCAGTTGCCTGCGCGGGCAGCGTCTTGCAGCGCACGCACCGTGGGGCCGTCTACCGGCTCGGCCAGTTCGGGCACGTGAGGGCCGACAATGTTCAGCTCGTAGCCTGTAGAGAACAGCTCGGGCAACACCACGAGGTCGGCGCCTTCGGCAGCCGCCTCGGCGATCATCCGGCACGCCTTTTGGGTATTCGCTGCCGGATCGCACAGCACGCTCTCGAACTGAACCAGTGCCAAATGCACCGTGCGGCCGCCAGCCGCTTGTTTCGTTTCGGTCATGGGTTTCTCCTTCAACGCCTCAAACCGTTTCGCTGCATTATCTCATGATCAAAGCGCCTTGCACGCCCTCAGTTGAACCGGCGCTAGAAACGCGTCGGAATACCGGGCAAGGTACGTAGAAATAGCATTGGAACCGCGTGGAATCTGTGCGAGATTCGAGCGACTTTCCATAGTGATGCGCGCCATCGAGACGTAAGACGAGCTGCCTATACTATATAGCGCGGATGCAGCGAAGGCGGCGCGGTGCCTCTCCCCCTCATAATTTTGATGGATGGAGGTGAAGACCGTGACCGCTTGGGATTTTATGGTGCTGGCTAGTGCGCTTTTGGAGTTTGTTTCTCGCGTCATCGAGCTTATTTTGGTGATAAAAGAGGCGCTCCTAACCCATCGGGGAAAGGAGCGCAAACACCAAACCCAAACCGCCTGAGCGATCCGATAGCCGTGGGGAGTCTAGCCCCTCCCTGCGGCTTACCTCATTATACAAGCAACGCGTACGCGAGCCAAGGCAACGACGAACCGACAAAAATCAGTTACAGCATCAGATCGCCGACGGCTTTGACGCGGATGCACAGCGCGTCGCCCAAGTAGGCCATCGGGATGTCCTCGACGTCGACCACTTCCACGGTGCTCGGATCGGCGCCGGCTTCGATGGCCTCGTCGCACGCGCGCTGCTTCGACTCGGCGAGCGCCTGGTCGCGCGGGGTCTCGGTCAGCGAGAACACCTTGGCGATCTGGCCGGACACCTGCGCGATGGCCGAACCCACTGCGTTCGCCACGCCGAAGTTCTCGGGGCGCAGCACGTTGTCCGAGCCTTCCAAGCGGTCGGGCGCCAGGATGGAGCCGCCGCCCACGAGAATCACCGTCACGTCGCCGGCCGAAGTCTTCATCGCGTCCACCGCGTCCTCGATGATGCGCGTGATCTCGGCATAGGCCGCGTCCACGAGCGCCGGCTCGAGGTCGGCCACCAACGCCGGATCGCCCACGCCCTCGGCCAGGCCCTTCGCCACCACGATATCGGTCGCGGTCAGCGTGTCGCCGCCGAAGCACCGCGCCTTCTTCGTGACCAGGTAGCCCACGCTGTCGGGGCCCACCGTCACGCTGCCGTCCTCCAGCTGGCGCACGAGCGAGCCGCCGCCGAGGCCCACCGACACCAGGTCGGGCATGCGGAAGTTCGTGCGCACGTCGCCGATTTCCACGGCCACCATGCTCTCGCGCGGGAAGCCGTGCGCCAGCACGCCCACGTCGGTGGTGGTGCCGCCGATGTCGACGACCACGGCGTCCTTCTCCTGCGTCAAGAACGACGCGCCGCGGATGGAGTTCGTAGGCCCGCACGCGATGGTGAAGATGGGGTAACGCTTCGCGTAGTCCACGCTCATGAGCGTGCCGTCGTTCTGGCCCAGGTACACAGCCACATCGGCGAGGCCCTCAGACGCGAGCGCCGCCTCGAAGCTGTCGGCCGTCGTGCGCGCCACGTCGTACAGCGCCGCGTTCAGGATGGACGCGTTCTCGCGCTCGAGGAAGCCGAGCGACCCGATCTCCGACGACAGCGTGATGGGGAAGCCCTCGCCCAGCTCCTCGCGCAGAACGGCGGCGGCGCGCTTCTCGTGCGCGTCGGACACCGGCGAGAACACGCTGGTCACGGCCACGGACTCGAAGCCCTCTTCGCGCACGACGCGCGCGACCTCGCGGATCTCGTCTTCCGACAGCGCGCTGATCTCGCGACCGTCGAACTCGTTGCCGCCGTGCACGAGGAAGTCGCGCACGCGCATGGCGTTCTTCAGCTCGTCGGGCCAGTCAGCCATGCAGCTGATGGCCGTCGTGGCCGGAGCGCCCACGCGCAGCGCGGCCACCTTGTTCAGGCGCTTGCGCTCGACGATGGCGTTCGTGCAATGCGTGGTGCCCAGCATGGCGAACCCGATGTTGCGCGCCGCGTCGGCACCGATCTGGGTGATCACCTCGTGCATGGCGGCCACGATGCCGCTCATGACGTCCTCGGTGGTGGGGCTTTTCGTCGCGGCCACCAGCTTGAGGTCGCCGTCGATGACCACCGCGTCGGTGTTCGTGCCGCCCACGTCGATACCCAGACGCCAGATGCGCTTCTGATCTGCCATTACGCCTGCACCTCCTCGTTGTTCATCGCGGCGACGCGCTGCTCAACCGGCACGTAGTCGATGTCGTAGCCGAACGCGCGCGGCCCTACCACGGCCAGGCCCTCGGGCGTGCGCCACTGCGGCGCGCAGGGCATGCCCACCACCACAATGCGAGCGCCGTACTTCAGGCCCTCGGTAGTCACGGGCGAGCCGGACTCCATGTCCAGCGACATGATGAGGTCGGGCGACGTGGTCACCGGCTGGCCGTCGCGCAGCGCGATGAGGTTCTCGTTCTGGAACTCGATGATAAGCTGGCTGCCCTTGTCCTGGTCGAGCCCGTCCACCACGGCGCGACCGCGCACGAACATGCCGTCGGTCTTGCGCTCGACGTCCACCACTTTGCCGCGGAACAGGCGAAACCCGTTCGTCACGTTCAGCACGGCCTCGATGGGGTCGGCATGCTGCTCGCGCGCCTCGCGCAGCGTGCGGCCGATCTCCTCGCACAGCGTAGGCGTGTCGGGGATGCAGTAGTCCTTGAGCTGGCGCCCCGTGCACGGATACGACGCCAGGATGGTGTAACCGCCCATCACCGACGTGGCCTGGCGCGAGATGCGCTCGAGCCACTTGTCGTCGATCGCGCGCACCGTGACCGTGTTGCCCTTCTCATCGGCCATGACGGCGGGCTGTCCCTTCACGCCGTTGATGCCCAGCGTGGTCATCTGCAGCTCGGGGAACGCGCGGCCCATGAGATCGCAGTCCACCACGGGGATGCGGCGCGTGGCCGCCAGGATGAACGGGATGGTGGAGTTCACGCCGCCGGCTTCCACCGCGTAGATGGCGTACGGCTCCTGGCCCAGCTCCTTCACCAGCTCGTCGTACGTGGCCATGGGCTCCAGGCCGCTGCAGATCTTCTCCACCATGATGGTGGGGGCGCCCATCATCTGGGACACGCACACCACGGCGTCGTCAGGAACTTCGTCGGGCGAGATGAGCTCCACCTCGCCGTACTTCTTGATGGCCTCGATGGCCATGAGCTTGCCGACGTACGGGTCGCCGCCCCCGCCGGCGCCGAGAACCGTCGCGCCAAGCGCCATGTCCTCGATCTCTTTGATGCCGATTTTCCTTCTCATGATGGAATGGAACCTTTCGTCGAAGATGCTATGAACCGCATTGAACCGTATTATCATGGAATCGAACGAGGAAAGCGACCGCGATACAAACAAAAGGAGATACCTCCCATGATTTTCAAACAGTTGATCGAACTCTACGACCTGCTGGACTCGCCCTCCGCAAGCGGCGCGGGCGTGGTGGAGTACCTGCGCGGCATCGACCCCGCGTGCGATGCCGAAACGTACGTGCTGGAGGGGCCGAAGGGCTCCACCGACATGGTGCGCGTGCGCATCCCCGGTTCGCGCGGGCGCGCCGCCGGCGGCGAGGCGCCCACCATCGGCTTGCTGGGACGCTTGGGCGGCTTGGGCGCGCGGCCCGAGCGCATCGGCTTCGTGTCAGATGGCGACGGCGCGCTGACCGCGCTGGCCTGCGCGGCGAAACTGCTGTCGATGCACGCACGCGGCGACGTGCTGCCGGGCGACGTGTTCGTCTCCACGCACGTGTGCCCGCACGCGCCTACGTTCCCGCACGAGCCGGTGGCGTTCATGGGATCGCCCGTGGCCACGGCCGACGTGAACCGCGAGGAGGTGGGCGGCACGCAGCTGGACGCCGTGCTGGTGGTGGACACGACGAAGGGCAACCGCATCATGAACGAACGCGGCTTCATGATCTCTCCCACGGTGAAGCAGGGCTGCATCATGCGCGTCAGCGAAGACCTCGTGTCGCTGGTGGAAATCGCCACCGGGCGTCGCGCGCGCACATATCCGCTGTCCATGGCCGACATCACGCCGTACGGCAACGGGCTGTACCACCTGAACTCCATCCTGCAGCCGTGCACCGCCACCGACGCGCCTGTCGTGGGCGTGGCCATCACCACCGAGACGGCCGTACCCGGCTGCGCGACCGGAGCCACCCACCTGACCGACCTGGACGAGGCGGGGTCGTTCATGATCGAGGCGGCGAAGGCGTTCGGCGAAGGCAAGTGCGCGTTCTACGACGAAGACGAGTACGCCCGTTTCGTCGAACGCTACGGAAGCATGACCCACCTGCAAGGCATGGGCGCCTTGCCCGCCGAGGATCCGGAGGCGTAAGCGCTGTTCGCCATCCCGAACACAGTACGCGGGTCGTCATCCCGAGCGAAGCGCCGAAGGCACGAATGTTTCACGTGAAACATTTCATGACTTGAAAGGTTATCCTATGGATCTACAGCAACGTGCACGCACCATTATCGAAACGAATCTTGCGCTTCAGCCAGGCGAGACGCTGCTGGTCGTCACCGATGACCCCACCCGCGAGGTGGGCGAGCTGTTCTACGAAGCGGCACGCGCCATGGATCATCGGGCTCTCATCATGCAGATGCCCGAAGGCTCGGTAGCCGGCGAGGAACCGCCCGCGCCGGTAGCGGCGGCTATGAAGGCGGCCGACGTCGCACTGTGCCCCACGGCGAAGTCCATCACGCACACGAACGCGCGCATCAAGGCAGCAGCGGCGGGCACGCGCGTGGTCACCATGCCCGGCATTACCATGGACATGCTGCGCGACGGCGCCGCCTGCGCCGACTACGACCAGGTGGAGCGACGCACCCGCCAACTCACCGAGCGCCTGACGCACGCGAAGCATGCGCGCATCGAGAAGGATGGCCATGTGCTGGAACTTGCGCTGACAGGGCGCGACGGCGTGGCCAGCCCCGGCGTGTACCGCGAGCCGGGTGCCAGCGGCAACTTCCCCTCGGGCGAGGCGTACATCGCACCGCTCGAAGACGGGGCGAACGGGACGGCCGTCATCGACGGCTCGATGGTGGGCATCGGCACGCTGACCGAGCCGATGACGGTCACCATCGAGAACGGACGCCTCACGCGCATCGAGGGCGCCGACGCGCAGGGCCCCTACGCCGAACGCCTGAGCGTGCTGTTCGAACAGCCCGAAAACGGCACCATCGCCGAGCTGGGCATCGGCACGAACGAGGCCGCGAAGCTGTGCGGCATCATCCTCGAAGACGAGAAGCTCTACGGCACCGTCCACATCGCCTTCGGCACGAACACCTCGTTCGGCGGCATCACCAAAGCGGACTGCCACCTCGACGGCATCATCCTCAACCCCACCCTCTACCTCGACGACGAATGCGTCATCCGCAAGGGCGAGTTCCTGTAGCGAACTAGCAACCCTCCGCAACCGCCTGGGTTGTTCCAAGTGAAACACTCCTGCGGACGGGGCGGTGAAACGGGGCGCGGAGCCGACGGATCGGCGCCGCAACACGTAAACGGCCCGGCAAATGCCGGGCCGTTTACGTGTTGCGACCTTGCGGGAAGCCGCGCTCGTTCTGTCCAGACGACTTACTTATCGCCTTCGGTCAGCAGGTCGTCGAGGGGCATGGCGTCCAGCTCCAGGGGCTCTTCCACGGTGCATTCGTAGTTGCCGTCCTGGTCGATGCTGATCAGCACATGGCTGCGATCGCGCAGCTTGCCTTCCACCACCTTCTGGGCGATGCGGTCGACGATCTCCTTTTGGATGAGGCGCTTCAACGGACGCGCTCCGAAGATGGGATCGTAGCCGTCGATGGACAGGTGCTCCATCGCCGCCGGCGTCACGTCGAGCGTGATGCGGCGGTCGGCCAGACGGTCGCGCACTTCTTCCAGCTGCAAATCGACGATAGGCTCGATGTTCGTCATGTTCAGCGCGTTGAACACCACCACGTCATCGATGCGGTTGATGAACTCGGGGCGGAACGTCGCGCGCAGGGCGCCGTCGATGGCCTGCTTCATAGCCTTCTCGTCGCCGTGCTCGGCGAACTCGCGGATGAACTGCGATCCCACGTTCGACGTCATGATGATGATGGCGTTCTTGAACGACACCACGCGGCCCTGGCCGTCGGTCAGGCGGCCGTCGTCCAGCACCTGCAACAGGATGTTGAACACGTCCGGGTGCGCCTTCTCGATCTCGTCGAGCAGGATCACCGAATAAGGCTTGCGGCGCACGGCCTCGGTCAGCTGGCCGCCCTCGTCATAACCCACGTACCCCGGAGGCGCGCCGATCAGGCGCTGCACCGAGAACTTCTCCATGTACTCGGACATGTCGATGCGCACCATGGCCTTCTCGCTGTCGAACAGGTACTCGGCCAGCGCCTTCGCCAGCTCGGTCTTGCCCACGCCCGTGGGGCCCAGGAACAAAAACGAGCCGATGGGACGGTTCGGGTCGGACAACCCGGCGCGGTTGCGGCGGATGGCGCCGGCCACCGAGGACACGGCCTCGTCCTGGCCCACCACGCGCTCGTGCAGCTTGTCCTCCAGGTCGACCAGCTTGGCCATCTCGCCCTGCATCATCTTCTGCACGGGAATGCCCGTCCACGTGGAAACGACCTCGGCGATCTCGTCGTCCGACACCTCCTCCTTGAGGATGGCGCCGTCCTGCTGCTTCACGTTCAGCTCTTCCTCGGCCGCATGCAGCTGCTGCTGCAGCGCGGGAATGCGCGCGTAGCGGATCTCGGAGGCCTTCACCAGGTCGCCCTCGCGGGTGGCGCGCTCCTCTTCAAGCTGCGCGCCCTCGAGGTCGCTCTTGAGGTTCTGCACGTGCTCGATGGCGTCCTTCTCGTTCTGCCACTCGGCCTTGCGCTTGTCGAGGTCCTCCTGAGCCGTGGCGATCTCGCGGCGCAGCGCTTCCAGGCGCTCTTGCGAGGCCTGGTCGCTCTCCTTCATGAGCGCCTGCTCCTCGATCTGCATCTGGGTGAGCTTGCGCTCGGCGGCGTCCACCTCCTCGGGCATCGAGTCGATCTCGATGCGCAGGCGGCTGGCGGCCTCGTCCATGAGGTCGATGGCCTTGTCGGGAAGGAAGCGGTCGGAGATGTAGCGGTTCGACAGCTCGGCCGCCGCCACGATGGCGGCGTCGGTGATGCGCACGCCGTGGTGGATCTCGTACTTCTCCTTCAAACCGCGCAGGATGGCGATGGTGTCCTCCACCGTGGGCTCGGTGACCAGCACGGGCTGGAAGCGGCGCTCGAGCGCGGCGTCCTTCTCGATGTACTTGCGGTACTCGTCCAGCGTGGTGGCGCCGATGGCATGCAGCTCGCCGCGGGCCAGCGCGGGCTTCAGCATGTTGCCCGCGTCCATGGAGCTGTCGCCCGTGGAGCCGGCGCCCACGATGGTGTGCAGCTCGTCGATGAACAGGATGATGCGTCCTTCGCTCTGCTTCACCTCGCGCAGCACGGCCTTCAAGCGGTCCTCGAACTCGCCGCGATACTTCGCGCCGGCCACCATCGCGCCCAGGTCGAGCGCCACGAGGTCGCGGTCCTTCAGCGAAGAGGGCACGTCGCCGGCCACGATGCGCTGAGCCAGGCCCTCGACGATGGCCGTCTTGCCGGTGCCCGGCTCGCCGATGAGCACGGGGTTGTTCTTCGTGCGGCGCGACAGCACCTGGATGGTGCGGCGGATCTCCTCGGCGCGGCCGATGACCGGGTCGAGCTTGCCTTCGCGCGCCTTCTGCGTGAGGTTCTGGCCGTACTGCTCCAGCGCCTCGAACTGCACTTTGTTCTGCTGGTCGGTGACGCGCGTGTCGCCGCGCAGCTCCTCGTAGGCAGCCTCAATGCTCTTGCGCGTGACGCCGGCCGTAGTGAGGATCTTGCCCGCGGCGCCCTTCTCCTCGGACAGCGCGATCAGCAGATGCTCGCTGGTGGCGTAGCTGTCGCCCAGCTTCTCGGCGATCTTGACGGCGTTGTCGATGAGGTTCATCAGGGCCGGGCCAGGCACGCCGCTCATCATGCCGGGGTTCCCGCTGACCTTCGGCATGCGCTGGATCTCGGCATCCACGTTGGCCTGCAGCTGGAACGGCTCGGCACCGATGCGCTTGATGATAGCGGACAGGTTGTTCTCTTTCGATTCCAGCAGAGCCTTCAACATGTGAATGGGCTCTGCCTGCGATGACTCGTTCTCGGAAGCGATGACAATCGTCTGTTGCAGCGCTTCCTGAGCGGTCAGGGCTAGCTTGTTCAGGTTACCCATGTTCATACAACGTTCCTCCTTCGCTTAGGGCAGCTGCCGCAAAGCAGTCGGTAAGTCGGATACGCGCACGAGGGCGTTCACGCTTTCGCGCGTTTCAAGCTCGTGCACGCGATCGGCCAGACGGCGCACGCGCTTGTGCAGGTCGTCCAGCTCGGTGTCGCGCTCCTCCAGGCGGCCCTGGAGGTCGAGAATGCGGATGACGCCCGCCAGGTTGATGCCCTCGCTCGTCAGCTCGTTGATCAGCTCGAGCCGCTCGATGTCGGCCGGCGAGTACATGCGGGTGTTGCCGCTCGTGCGCTGGGGCGATACGAGCCCCTTCTGTTCATATGCTCGCAGCGTTTGCGGGTGAACGCCCGCCAGCTGCGCGGCCACGCTGATCATGTACAGCGGGCGGTTGCGGTCGGTTCGGTCGCTCATCACCAGCTCCTCACATCATCGGTCGTAGCCGCTAAATAATCTTCCATGGCCTTCTTCTGGCCTTCGTTCATCTCCTTGGGCACGACCACCTTCACGGTGATCTTAAGGTCGCCCGAGCCGTCGCCCTTCACCTTGGGGGCGCCTTTGCCCCTCACCGACAGCACGGTGTCGTCCTGCGTGCCCTTCGGCACGCGCACGCGCACCTTCGTGCCGTCGGGCGCGGGAACCACCACGCTGGCGCCCAGTGCAGCTTCCGCCACGCTCACGGGCACGTCCATCAGCACGTCGGCGCCTTTACGAGTGTAGTACGGATGCGGATCGATCTTGGTGGTGATCAGCAGGTCGCCTGCAGCACCGCCGTTCTCGCCCGGGCCGCCCTTGCCCTTGAAGCGCAGGCGCCCGCCGTCCACGGCGCCCGCCGGGATCTTCACGGTGAGCGTCTCGGACTCGCCGCGACCGGGGACACGCACGGTCACGCGCTTCTCGGCGCCTTTGAAGGCCTCGTCGAACGTCACGTTGAGGGTGACGTTCATGTCCTGGCCCTTGCGCGGACGCGGCTGGCGGCCGCCCCCGAAACCGGACATATCGTTGAAGTCCCAGTCCGTTCCGAACGCGCCTTCGCCGTGGCGGATGCTTTCCAGGATGTCGGCCCAGCTGCCGAAGCCGCCGCCCGCGCCGCCGAAGATGTCCTCGACGTTGACCGAGCCGCCGCCCCAGCCCTGGGGGATCTGGTTCTCGTTCGCCGTGCCGTACTGGTCGTAGAGCTTGCGTTTCTTGTCGTCCGACAGCACCTCGTACGCTTCGTTCAGCTCTTTGAACTTCGCCTCGTCGCCGCCGGCGTCGGGGTGATGGGTGCGCGCGAGCTTGCGAAAGGCCTTCTTTATCTCGTCGGCCGTCGCCGTGCGTGGAACGCCCAGCGTCTTGTAGTAATCAGGAGTCGCCGCCATAAAACGCTCCACCTCCTCAATCTATCGAGTAAACCAAAAGCGGGCAGCCTCTTGGCCTTGCCCGCTCTGGTCGTTTGCTTTTACTTTTCCGCGTCTTCCTGCGGTTTCTCCCGTTTGGGACCGCCGGAGGTGACGGTTACCATTGCAGGCCTGAGAACTTTCGTTCCCATCTTGTAACCTCGTTGGTATACCTCGGACACCGTCTCGTCGGGCACGCTGGCATCGTCCACCGTGGCCACCGCTTGCGCTTCCAGCGCGTCGAACGCTTCGCCGGCCGGGTCGATAACCTCAACGCCGTCCTTCTTCAGCACGTCGACGAGCTTCGCATGCACGGCCTTTACGCCGTCGAACAGGCCGCCTTCGCCGTTCTTCGTCGCGTAGTCGATGGTGCGCTCGAAGTCGTCGATGACGGGCAGCAGGCTGGTGACCAGCTTCTCCGTCGCGCGCGCCTTCTCGACCTCGCGCTGCTCGGTGGTGCGGCGGCGATACGTGTCCCACTCGGCGTGCAGGCGCAGGTACTTGTCCTGCCAATCCTGGGCCTCCGCCTTGGCCTGAGCCACCTGCTCGTCAGCCGAAGGGCCGGCGTCTTCGATGACCTCGGCCTCGATCGCCTCGCCTTGCGGCGCCGCTTCCGCGGCGGCAGCGTCGGAAGAGGGGGTTTCCTTGCTGCCGCTCGCGTCGGCGGGCCGGGCCTGCGGCTGGGCTTTCGCATCCGCAGGACGGTCGTCTTCGATGGGAATGCTCTTGCCTGCGCCTTGAGCCGCGCGCTCGGGCGTGGGCTGGTTGGGCTGGGCCATAGCGATTACTTCCCTTCCTTCTTGTCGTCGTCCTCGACGACCTCGTAGTCGGCTTCGATGGTGTCATCGGCCGGGGTGGACTCGGCGGCAGCGGCCTGCGAAGCGGCGTCCGGGCCCTGCGTGGAGTACACGACCTCGGCCAGCTTGTAGCCCGCCTGCTGCATCTTCTCGGTCGCGGCCTTGATGGCGTCCATGTCGGAGCCCTCGAGCGCCTGCTTCGCCTCGGCGATGGCCTCCTCAGCGGCGGACTTCACGTCGGCCGGAGCCTTGTCGCCCACTTCCTGGAGCGTCTGCTCGGTGGCGTTCACCAACGCGTCGGAGTTGTTGCGAACCTCGATCTCTTCCTTGCGCTTGGCGTCTTCCTCGGCATGGGCCTCGGCGTCCTTCACCATGCGCTCGACCTCGTCGTCGTTCAGCGCGGTGGAGCCGGAGATGGTGATCTGCTGCTGCTTGCCGGTGCCCAGGTCCTTCGCCGACACGTTCACGATGCCGTTGGCGTCGATGTCGAAGGTGACCTCGATCTGCGGCACGCCGCGGCGCGCAGCCGGGATGCCGGTGAGCTGGAACTTGCCCAGCGTCTTGTTGTCGGAGGCCATCTGGCGCTCGCCCTGCAGCACGTGCACCTCGACCGACGTCTGGTTGTCGGACGCGGTGGAGTAGATCTCGGTCTTGCGGGTGGGGATGGTGGTGTTGCGCTCGATCATCTTCGTCATGACGCCGCCCATCGTCTCCACGCCCAGCGACAGCGGGGTCACGTCGAGCAGCAGGATGCCCTCGACGTCGCCGGCCAGCACGCCGCCCTGGACCGCCGCACCCATGGCCACGACCTCGTCCGGGTTCACGGACATGTTCGGATCCTTGCCGGTGAGCTTCTTCACGAGGTCCTGCACGGCGGGCATACGGGTGGAGCCGCCCACGAGGATGACCTCGTCGATGTCGCCCGTCTTGAGGCCGGCATCCTTGAGCGCCTGCTCAACGGGCTTCTTCACGCGGTCGAGCAGATCCTTCGTGATGCGCTCGAACTCGGCGCGCGTCAGCGTGTAGTCGAGGTGCTTCGGGCCGGAAGCGTCGGCCGTGATGAACGGCAGGTTGATGTTGGCCTGCGTGGTGGAGGACAGCTCCATCTTCGCCTTCTCGGCGGCTTCCTTCAAACGCTGCAGAGCCATCTTGTCCTGGCGCAGGTCGATGCCGTTCTCGGCCTGGAACTTGTCAGCCATCCAGTCGATGATGCGCTGGTCCCAGTCGTCGCCGCCCAGGTGGTTGTCGCCCGCGGTGGACGCAACCTCGAACACGCCGTCGCCCAGCTCCAGGATGGACACGTCGAACGTACCGCCGCCCAGGTCGAAGACGAGGATCTTCTCATCCTTGTTGGTCTTGTCGAGGCCGTAGGCCAGCGCGGCGGCCGTGGGCTCGTTGATGATGCGGAGCACTTCGAGGCCCGCGATCTTGCCGGCGTCCTTCGTGGCCTGGCGCTGCGCGTCGTTGAAGTACGCGGGCACCGTGATGACGGCCTGCGTCACCGGGGAGCCCAGCTGCTTCTCGGCGTCGTTCTTCAGCTTCTGCAGTACCATGGCGGAGATTTCCTCCGGCGTGTAGTCCTTGCCGTCGATGTCGACCACCGCGCGGCCGTCCTTGCCCTTCTGCAGCTTGTAGCTGACGGTCTTGCGCTCTTCCGGCGTCTCGTCGTAGGAACGGCCGATGAAGCGCTTCACGGACGACACGGTGTTCTCGGGGTTCGTGACGGCCTGGTTCTTCGCGGCCTTGCCCACGACGCGCTCGCCGTCCTTGCGGAAGCCCTCGACCGACGGGGTGGTGCGGTCGCCCTCGGCGTTCACGAGGATTTCGGGCTCGGAGCCCTCCATGACGGCCATGGCGGAGTTCGTCGTGCCCAAGTCGATACCAAGAATCTTGCTCATTATCCTGCTTCCTCTCTGTTGGAGTTGTTACCTAAGTAAGTCGTTAGCAGTCGGTTTCTGTTTATGCGCCAAAGCACGCCCTGAGGGCGCACTCGGTGGACGAAGGGCGGCGGCTTGGAGATGCGATCCGCAAGCTCAACCTCGCTTCGACAAATTGGACTATATAATCTAAGTCTCATGCTGTCAAGTTAGTTACCAATTTGTCATATAAGTTTTGTTAACGTCCCAAACTATAGCTATCGAATGCCTATTGCGCTCCTCTCGCGCCGCACCGTTACGCCGCTTCCACGCACTTGTTTCCCGAACGCAAAGAACCCCCGCCTCATGAAAGAGACAGGGGTTCTCGTTGCGCTTGTCGAAAGCGAATTGAGCGGGAGGTTAGTCCTCGATGACCTCGGGGATCGCACCCATGGGGCACTCCTCGACGCAGTCGCCGCACGCGATGCAGGCGTCCTCGTTCACGACCTCAGCGACGCCGCCGACCACTTCGAGCACTTCCTGCGGGCAGGCATCGACGCAGATGCCGCAACCGATGCACTCATCGGCTTCGATAACCGGGTGAGACATAGTTAACTCCTTCTCGTCTAAAGCATTCCGACGGGATGCGTCGGGTCACTTCCCCAAAAACTTTATGCCCGCAAGATACCATTGTTGTCCGCAAATGCAAGAAGAAATGGCGAATTTCTCAGGGTGCGGCGGCAAATTCTCTATCGAAAGCGCCGCCGCTTTCATGCCCCGAAAGGCGCTATCGAAGGCCTTTGCGCATGTCAGCGCTCTCTTCCATACGCATGAGGGTGCTGCATGGAGAGCTTCTAGCAAATGCGCGGCAATTGCTCGCCCACCAGCATGTCGAGGATGCGCGTACCGCCGAACGCCGTGCGCAGGAACACCTTGGAGCCGCGCTCGGGACGGGCGGCCGACACCTCGCCGATGATGGCCGCATCGGCGCCGTACCGGTTCGCGCGCATGGCCGCGAGCGCTGCGTCGGCCTCCTCGGCCGCCACAACGCACACCATCTTGCCCTCGTTCGCCACCTGCAGCACGTCGTAGCCCAGCATCTCGCACGCGCCCTGCACGGCCGGCTTCACGGGGATGGCGTCTTCCTCCACCGTGATGTCCGTGTTCGACTGGGCAGCCAGCTCGTTCAGCGTGGAGGCCAGGCCGCCGCGCGTCGGGTCGCGGAAGCAGCGCGTGTTCGGCGCCGCCGCCAACACCTCGGCGATGAGGTGGTTGAGCGGGGCCGCGTCGCTTTCCAGATCGGCCGAGAAGCTCAAGCTCTCGCGGCAGCTCATGATGGTGATGCCGTGATCACCCAGCGTGCCGGTGACCAGCACTTTGTCGCCCGGCTTGCACTGCGCGCCACCCAGGTTCACGCCTTCGGGAATGGTGCCCACGCCGCTCGTGTTGATGTACACGCCGTCGCCGTGGCCGCGGTTCACCACTTTCGTGTCGCCGGTGACCAGATGCACGCCGGCCTCCTGCGCGCATTCCGCCATGGAGGCGCAGATGCGCTTGAGATCCTCAATGGGGAAGCCCTCCTCCAGCACGAAGCCGCAGCTGAGGTAGCGCGGCACGGCGCCGCTCGTGGCCACGTCGTTCACCGTGCCGCACACGGCGAGGCGTCCGATGTCGCCGCCCGGGAAGAAATGCGGCGTCACCACGAAGCTGTCGGTGGAGAACGCCAGCCGCTCGCCCGGAGCGGGCGCGGGCAGCACCGCCGCGTCGTCGCCGCGCAGCAGCTCGTCGCCGGCGTACGCGGCGAAGAACACATCGTCGATGATGCGCTTCATCATCGTCCCGCCGCTGCCGTGCCCCAGCATGACCGTGGTATCCATAAAGCTCCTTGCCCTTCTCGTGAGTCGATGCGAACGAATGTTTCACGTGAAACACCGCCCGTCCTGCAAAGCCGACGAGGGTTTCCGCGGCGCCCGAGATCGCTCCGCTTCGCGGCCGCGCGTGCTTCGCGCGCAAGGGAAAGCGAGCAAATGGCGAGATCGGGTGACACGGGAAGCCGCAGCGTCGACCCGTTCCGATAGCCGGTAGGCCGCCGGAACCGTATACCTATATATGCTGCCCCGTCGTGGTGACCACGAGACGACCGTTCTTCACGCCCTTCGTGCCCAGGATGAGGTTCGCGATGTCCTGCACGAGACCCGTTTCGCCGCGCAGCACGATGACCTCAAGGCAATGGTGCGCGTCGAGATGCACGTGCATGGACGAGATGATGGATTCGAAGTAATCGTGCTGGATAGCGTGCAGCTTCTCCTGCAAGTCGCTGGCGTGATGGTCGAAGACGATGGTCAACGTGCCCACCACCTCCATGCCCGGCGTGGAGCACTCGTCCTCCACCAACGCGTCGCGCACGAGGTCGCGCACCACTTCGCTGCGGTTTTTCGCCAGCCCGCGGCGCGCGACCAGCTGGTCGAAGCGAACGAGCAGCTCCTCGGGCATGGCCACCGAGAAGCGCATGAGATCGTTGCTCATACGTGCGGCGCCTACACGAGGTTGACGGTGACGTTCGCCGAAGCTTCGGCATCGTCCTCGAGGGCATCCTTGGCCTCGTCGAGCAGCGCGCGCACGTCGTCCAGCATGGCCTGGGCGGCATGCATCTTCTCGGAAACGGTGGCGAAGCCGGCATCTCCCGCCATATGCCCCAGGTTGTGCGCCCAGCGACGCTCCAACTTGATATGGTCGTCGATCTGCTCGATCATCTGCTCGAATTGCCCTGTGTTGATTCCGTTCGTGCACATACGCGCTCTCCTATCGTGATGCCGCCGCAGCGCCCATGCCGCGGCGGGCGTTTCTTGCTATCATTACGGTTATACGGCGAACCTATCTCGACCGCAAGGGATCGTGTGAAAAAATCTGCGAATGGTAACATGTACGAAGTGGCTCTCGACGAAGCGTGGGAGCTGTTCGACGAGCACCTTGATGGGGCGCGCTTGGCGCTCGTGTGCGTAGCGAGCGGAAGCGCCCTGAGCGAGCGCAGCCGCGCGGCGCTGAACAGCGCGATGGCTTCGTTGGGATACGGAAGCGGCGCGTGCACGTTCGCCGCCGTGGAAGGGCTGGACGACCAGGCGCTGTTCCTGCTGGTGGAGGGGCTCGACCCGCTCTGTCTGATCGCGACCGATTCGACAGCGGCCGCCGCGCTGGGACGCGCGTACCGCTGCGAGGTTCCCTTGGGGAAGCCCGGCCGCGCGTTCGGGCGCAGCGTGGTGGCATTCCGCGACTTCGACGCGATGCTCGACGACGGGCAAGACAAGCAGATCGCCTGGGCGCTGCTCAAGAAGCTGCCCCGCTTCGGAGAATAGGAAACGCCCCGAAAGCTCGATGCCTCCGAGGCGTTCTACGTACAAATGTTTCACGTGAAACATTCGCTTCGCTCTTCGTTTAGGACACGACCACGCTTTCGGCGGCCTTCAGGAGGTCGTGGACCTCGTCCACCGTCTCGGCTTCAGCGTAGATGCGCACGAGCGGCTCGGTGCCGGAGGGGCGCATCATCACCCATGCGTCGCCTTCCAGGTAGAACTTCACGCCGTCGCGACGATCCACGTCCACCACCTGCTTGCCGCAGATCTCGGCAGGCGCGTAGTTCGGCACGATCTCGACGCGGAAGTTCGCCATCTGCTCGTCAGTGATCTTCAGGCCTTGGCGCTCGAACTCCAGCTTGCCCACCTTCTGGAACATATCGTCCACCAACTGACCCAGGCTCATGCCGCGCTGCGCCATCGTCTCGCACAGGAGCAGCGCCATCAGCAAGCCGTCGCGCTCCATGACGTGGCTGGGGATGCCGATGCCGCCGGACTCCTCGCCGCCCAGCATGACGTCGCCCTTCTCCATCTCGGCGTAGATCCACTTGAAGCCCACCGGCGTGCTGGTCAGCTCCAGGCCCAAGCGCTTGCACTGGCGAGCCAGCATGGCCGACGCGGTGATGGTGGACACGACGCGACCGGTGAGGCCCTTGTCCTCGGCGAGGTGCGAGGTAAGCAGCGTGATGATGCGATGCGGGTTCACGAAGTTGCCGCGCTCGTCAACCGCGCCGATGCGGTCAGCGTCGCCGTCGTTGATGAAGCCGGCGTCGTAACCCAGCTCGGGAACCTTCGCGATGCAGCGGTCGACCCAGGGCGGAATAGGCTCGGGGTGCAGTCCGTCGAACGTCGGATCCTCGGCGTTGTTGATCTCGCACACTTCCACGCCCAGATCGCGCAGCAGCTGCGCCAGATAGATGCGGCCTGCGCCGTACAGCGGATCCACCACCACGCGCAGGTTGGCGTTGCGGATGGCCTCGACGTCCACGCGCTCCTTCAAGGTGGCGAGGTACGGGGTCATGAGGTCGACCGTTTCGAACGCACCGCGCGCGTCGGCGGGTGCGTCGGCGAACGCAGCCTCCACGCGGTCGGTGAACTCCTTGCCCGCCGCGCCGCCGTCGTTCATGCGCAGCTTCACGCCCAGGTATTCGGCCGGGTTGTGGCTGCTGGTCAGCATGATGCCGCCCACCGCGTCGGCGTCCTGCGCCACCGACCAGCACAGCGTAGGCGTGGGGCAGTAGTCCTGCGTGAGCAGCACGCGGAAGCTCTGCGCCGCCGCGACCTCGGCCGCCAGCTGCGCGTAAGCGTGCGCATCCTGTCGGCAATCGTGACCGACGATGAGGGTGCCGGGCGCGTCGGCCGGACGGCCGGCTGCAACCGCGTCCTCCTTGAACACGCGCGCAGCCGCGTCGATGACGCGCACGAGGTTGTCGTTGGTGAAGTCCTCGCCGATGATGGCTCGCCATCCATCGGTTCCGAAATGAATTTCTGCCACGGAGCTTCCTTTCTCAAAGCCTGTTGCTCACCAGTATAGTCAATCGGCCGAGCAAGGCGCGGTTTCGTCGCAAAATAGACAGGGGAACGGATGTTTCACGTGAAACACTCGCCCGAACACGAAATGCATGTAAAGCCTCCCCGAACAAAACCCGTGCCGTCCTGATACGACGACGAGCACATACAGCACGGACGACCTGCACAGCAACGGACGACCCATCCGCCTCTATTTTCCTTCGCCAAATGCGATGCCGGTCATCCGACGAGGCCTCCGATGGCAAAAAAGCATCGAATTCGGAAGCCCGGAGTCGTGCCTTACACGCGCCGACGTCACGCCGAAAACGCTCGCCGCACAGAGCACCAGGTTACAGGCGAGACCCCTTTCGCCTTCGCGCGAAAAGTTTGCCCGAAAGACGGGATGATTTCCGAATTCGGTTGCTTTTTGCCATTTCGAGCGAGCAGGCTGACTAAGGCGCCCGCAAAGGAAGGCAATCCCGAGCATGATGCGCCAAGCAAGGAACCGAAACTGTTGTTTCGCATGCAGAAACCGAGGAAGGCATGCTCCGAGGGCGAGGGGCGGACCGAGAGGCGAAGGAGAAGGCGCACAGGCGCAACGGGCGCACGTCGCGCAAAATGACTCCGAAAGCAGCACAGGCCGCGGGGGGAAGCGGCCTGTGCTTGGACGAGTGAAACGAGGAGAACCGTTGGAGTCGGTGTGTCCACGAGTCATACTTTACGACGTTTATTATCCTGTGTCAAGAATAATATTCCTGCCTTTTCCGAATGTTTCACGTAAAACATTCGTGCGGCTTCCCGCGGCGCCGCACGGGGCCCCGCGCGAGCCCGTGCGGCCTTGCCGCCGAGCGGAACGCGGGCCATGTGCCTTTTGCTGAATTTGCGCGCGATCTGTTCCACCTGCTACTATGGCAACAGTCAGTACCGAGAGGAGCTTCAATGGCGAACAAGAGCTTGGCCAAGGATCATGCCGATATCTGCGTGCTCGTAACGGGCGGAGCCGGGTTCATCGGAAGTCACACCTGCGTCGAATTGCTGGATCAGGGCTACCACGTGGTCGTTGTGGACGACCTGAGCAACTCGAGCGAGCTCGCGCTTGACCGGGTGCGACAGATCACCGGCCTGGCGGCAAACGACGACCGCCTGAAATTCTACGAGGCGAACATCCTCGATCGCGCGGCGCTCGACCGCGTCTTCTCCGAGAACGACGTGGACGCCATCATCCACTTCGCCGGCTTCAAGGCCGTGGGCGAAAGCGTGCAGAAGCCGCTGGAATACTACTGGAATAACTTCGCGGGCACGCTGGCCCTGTGCGACGTGGCCCGCGCGCACGGCGTGAAGAACCTCGTGTTCTCGTCGAGCGCCACGGTGTACGGCGAGCCGGAGTTCATCCCCATCACCGAGGATTGCCCGAAGCACGACGCCACGAATCCCTACGGCTGGACGAAGTCCATGCTGGAGCAGGTGCTGACCGACCTGTACGTGGGCGACGACGAATGGAACGTTGTGCTGCTGCGCTATTTCAACCCCATCGGCGCGCACGAGAGCGGCCTGATCGGCGAGGATCCCAAGGGCATCCCCAACAACCTGCTGCCCTACGTTGCGCAGGTGGCCGTAGGCAAGCTGGAAAGCGTCGGCGTGTTCGGCGACGACTATCCCACGCACGACGGCACCGGCGTGCGCGACTACATCCACGTGGTGGACCTTGCGCGCGGCCACGTGGCGGCGCTCGACTGGATGGGCGGCAAAGTGGGCACCGGCGAAGCGAAAACGGCCGGCACCATGGCGGGCGAACCGGCAGCGGACGGCACGCGTCGCGGCGTGGGCATTTTCAATCTGGGAACCGGCACGGGCTCCAGCGTGCTGGACGTGGTACATTCCTTCGAGCGCGCCTGCGGACGCGAGCTGCCCTACCAGATCAAGCCGCGTCGCGCGGGCGACGTAGCTGTAAACTACGCGGCCTGCGACAAAGCGCGCGACGAGCTGGGCTGGGTCGCGCAGTACGACCTCGACCGCATGTGCGCCGACGGATGGCGCTGGCAGTCGCAGAACCCGGACGGCTACGCGACCGCTCGGGCCTAGACCGAATCCTCGACGCGGCCCTCGTTCTTCTCGTCGTACATGGCCCGATCGGCCGCGTCGAACAGCTCCTGATAGGTAGCGCCATCCTGAGGATAGCGCGCCACCCCGACGCTCAAAGCGATGGGCACCCCCAACGAGCGCGAGGCTTCTGCGATCAACGAACTCAGAGCCTCGCGCTTCGCTTCGATAACCGCATCGTCGTTTGCGCCCACGAGGAACGCCACGAACTCGTCGCCGCCGACGCGCCCCACCGGATCGCGATGACGGAACACGTCGAGCAACGAACGCGCCACCTCTTCCAGAACCCGGTCGCCCATGCTGTGACCGTATTCGTCGTTGACCTGCTTGAATCGATCCATGTCGATCACGAACAGCAAGCCCCTGCCCGTCTCGGGCAGCAATGCCGCCATCTTCTCCTGGAACGCCATCTTGTTGAACGTCTTCGTCAGCCCGTCCATTTGCGACTTGCGCGTGAGCAGCTCTTCGGTTTCGCGCTGTTTCGTGATGTCGACGATCTTTCCCACGGCCATGTACGGCTGGGAACCTTCGTACAGATACCGGCACGTGAACGAGAACCAACGATATTCGCCCGACAACACGCGTGCGCGACAGGTGATGGTGCGCAGCTCGTTCGGCGGCGCAGGGTTTTCGAACGCCATCCGGACACGCTTGTAATCATCTTCCAGGAAATCGATGAGAGGAATGCCTTTGGCCAGGTAGCCTTCGGCTGAAAGGGAGCTGAGGGAGAACATCCCGCGCGCATTCGGCGTCAGCTCAAGCGTGTCGCGCGGATAAGAATACTCGAACAGCACCGTGTCGAAAAATTCAGCGAGGACCTCGTAACGCTCCGCACTGCGACGCGCCCTTTTGCGGATGCGGCCAACCACCAGCGCCACGGCAAGGCATGCCGCCGCGCTGATGACGATAAGCAGCGCAGCCGTGTACACCGTCAAACGCAGAATGCTCTCCGAATGCTCGACCAACGAACTTTCCTGCGTGAAGTTCACGATAGTCCAATCGTTCACATCGAGGCGAATAGACGTGAGAAAGGTCATGTAGCCGTTCTGCTTGCCCAACATGACCGTTGCCACATCTCGCTCGTTCTCGATGCTGGCACGTACATCGGCGATCTGATCGGAAGACACGCCCCTTCCCTCAAGCACCTGGTACAGGGTGGATCCCTCATAACCTTCGAATTCCTTCGACACGGGAACGACGGTTCCGTCCTCTTTGATCAGCAGCGTGCCGAGCAGCGTAACCTGCGAGCTCGCCTGGCTCGTATCCAGAAGCTTCTCCGCTTTCACGATGCTGCGCAGCACGCCGACCACGCGCCCGTCGCGATTGACGGGCTTGGCTATGCTGAAGTAGTAGCCGTTCAGGCGGTTCGACTTGCGCACGTCGGACACCACCGTCTCGCCTGCGTACAGATGCCGAAGCGTTTCCTCGTCTCGCTCGTTGCGATTGCTCGCAACGCCCTGCTCCAGCTCCTCGATTGGAGTATAGGTAACCTGGAACGACCCCTGCTGGTTCCATTCCTCCAGATACGCAGCGAACGTCGAGCCGGAAGGATCGATGTCCGGGGACTCGGCCAACACGCACATGGTGGAGATGACGGAGCTCACCTCGCTGATGAACGACTCGACTTCCACCTTTTGCGCAGCCGTGTAGTCGTCCATGCTGACGCTGGCTAAATCGTAGAATTCGTCGCTGAGCTCGTTGGAGTAGACGCGGAAGATCGCGAACATCACGAGGCAAACCGCGATGATGGAGACGATCACCCCTATCACGGTGCGCAAAGAGCTGGCAGGGCCGACGCCCTTGTTCTCTTTCGCATGTTCGTGATTGTGTACGTCGCTCATGTCTTTGCGAGCCCCATCCGTCTTTGCAACCGGTGATCACCAGTATCCCGCAGAGGGTACGAAAACTCAACAGGAGAGCCGAAGCTCAACCTACCGGTTGAGGAGCCGATTAAAAAGCGGCATCGATCGAAGCCGATGCCGCTTGCGCAGTTCGAGAATCCCAACGAGACGCCGGCTAAGCAGCGGATGCCGTCCCGTCGTAGGCGCCCGGATCGGTATAGCCGGGGTCGTATCCGCCTGCACCGTCGGTACCGCCCGCACCGCCAGCAATAGTTCCATTGTCGTACCCGCCGGTTCCACCCGCTCCGCCGGTGTTGTCAACGTAACCGTTGTCAACGTAACCGTTATCAACATAGCCGCCGTTGTTAGCCCCTCCGGTTCCCGATGCATCGGTGTAGCCCGGATCGTAATAATTGGTGTTTCCTGCGCCGTTGCCGGCGCCCGAACCAGTGCTGCCGTAACCGTTGCCGTACGTGCTGGCACCGCCTGTGGTGTCGCCCGGATCAACGTATCCTGACGAGACAACCGAGCTCGGATCCTCTCCAGCCTCAACCAGCTTCATCATCTCCTTCGTCGCCACGGGATCGTTGATGACGTACGATACGTCGCCGATCATCGCCGTGGTAGAAGGAACCATCGCAGAGTAGATGGTAAGATCGCCGTCATCTTGGAACTGCTGGGCCAACGCGGCGATATCGCCCACCGCAAGATCCGTGGTCACGCAGTTGGCCGCTGCTTGAACCGCACCCAAAAGCTCGGCGGTGTTCAGTGCCAGCACCTTGTTGACGATGGCCATGATCAGCTTGCGCTGGTTCGCCGTGCGCGTGAAGTCTCCGTCGGGATACGCGCGGCTGCGCGCGAACACCAGCGCTTGGTTGCCGTCGAGGTGCTGCTCGCCTTCCTCGATGATGACGCGCGGCCACTCGGGATGAGCCGTGGTACCGTCTGCGTCGGGATCATCGACGCGCTCGGTCACTTCGACGTCCACGCCGCCAACTGCGTCGACCAATTCCTTCAACTTGCCGAAGTTCACTTCCGCGTAGTGCGATATCTCGATGCCCAGCAGCTGATTCGCTTCGCGGATGGTTCCGGCAGCGCCGCCGTAAGCGTAAGCGGCGTTGAACTTGTTCGTCCCGTAGCCGTCGATGTCGATCTTCGTATCGCGGGGGATGGATACCATCGTGGCCTGGTTCTTTGCAGGATCGATGCGCACCACGATGTTCGTGTCGGAACGATGCATGTCCTCGGTGCTGTCCTCGGCCTCGTCGGTGCCGATGAGGATCATGTAGAAGGGCTCGGTGAAGGTCATGTCCTTTTCAGGCTTGAGCGCATCGTTGATGGCCATGATCTCTTCGTCAGACTTGTTTCCCTTGATCAGCTTCTCGTTGACGGAGTTCTTCCACAAGGCGAACGCCGAACCGCCCCCCACGGCCACCACGAGAATCGCGATGATCACGCCGAGGGCTATCTTCTTGCCGCGCCCGGCTTTCTTGCGGGCTGCCGAGTAGCTTGGATTGTTGCGCGAATATTGACTTGCCGCAGTCTGCCGGGCGTACGCGCCGTTCGCGCCGGAACCTTGGCTGCCGGGCGTGTAGGCCGCACGGTACGAAGAGCCATCGCCATACGCATCGCGGGAGAAAGCGCTTGCCTGGCTGTACGGGGCGATGCGACCCGACTGCGCGGCCTTGGCCGACCGCACGGCGCGAGCAGACTGAGGAGCCCGCGATGAGCGCGCTTCTTTACGGTTCGTTCGAGAGTTTCTTGACGCCATATGGTCTCCTCATCGACTCCGAACACGTCTGCCAAAGCAGGCACCGTACGTCGCGTACCCCTCGCGACACAGCGCTTCGATTGTCGAAGCCTTCATTTTCTCATACCTACGAGAACCCGCTTTCGCCGGCGATTACACCATTTCCGCAACATAACCCGAGGTCGACGCGCATAGATTCTCACGTATGGCAAATATTGTAGCATCGTTGACCTACCATCATAAAATAGGCATGGGCTGGGTACAAACCGCACATTTTCTAAAAATGAACCGAAACGTATTCATGCGGTTACAGCCTTCTGCTCGCACGCCGGTACTCTAGTGGACATGCAAGCCGAGCACGAACATAGTCCGCTGAATGATGACGAGCCTGATCAGAGCAGGTTCTCTCCCGTGCTTGGCGAGAACGTCAGACGCATGCGCTCGTACAGCAACATCACGAAAACGCGCCTCGCGCTCATGGTGAGCATAGGTCGCCCGCTGCTCAATAGGATAGAGGACGGCACGGCGGACGTACGGCTATCCGTCGTCACGAAACTGGCGGATTCCCTTGCCACGACACCGAGCTTCCTGCTGGCGAAGCACAGCGATGAGGACATCCGCCACGAAATCGCCCATCGGAAAGCAAGCTCCCCCGTCGCTGCGGTGCGACACGCGCGCTTTTACTAAGAGCGGGCATCTCTTTTTCGCAGCACCGCGTACGCGATCCCGGAACCCAGCGCGCTGCCCGCAGTATCCACCATCCAATCCACCGGGTCGCACATGCGCTCGGGCACGAACAGTTGATGAACCTCGTCGCTCACCCCGTACAAGCTGGCACAGGCGATGGCGATGAGGCACGCACGACGCAGCGGCATGTGGCAGCGCAGCGCGTTGGCCAGAAGCGCGCCGAACATCGTGTACTCGCAGAAGTGCGCGATGGACGACAGCGCGTCCACCCCAGGCCCCAGCAGCTGCTCCTGCACGGCCTGCATTGCCCGGTAGATGCTGGAGAAGATGCCGAGCCCCGTGTTGAGACCCGTGCCGGTGTTCGAAGACATGAAGAAGATGAGGAACGCCCACGCCGCCACGAGAGCCCAGCTGACGATGACGAACCGTTTCGACGGGCGGGGCTGATTGGAGAGGGTCGACGGCTGATGCTCCATAATGCCCGCCGCCTAGCGCTCGACCGCGAACTGCAGCAGTTCGCGCGCGTCTTCGATAACGACGTCCGCGCCCGCCTTACGCAAGGCGTCGGCGTGGTGATAGCCCCACGACACGCCGATGGCGAACGCGCCGGCGTTGCGCGACACCAGGACGTCCCCCGGCGAATCGCCCACGTACGCCGTGCGGGCTGGTGCGGACCCCAGCTCGTCGATGCAGCGCAGCAGCCCCGTGGGGTCGGGCTTGCGCGGAATCTCGTCGCATTCGCCATACTGCACCGGGAACAAGCCGGGAAGATAGGCGTCGATCACGTCATGCACGCCCTGGTCGAACTTGTTGGACAGAACGCCCAGGCCGATGCCGCGCTGGGCGAGGGCAGCCAGCGTCTCTTCCATATGCGGGTAGGGCTTCGTCAGCTTGTTCCCGATGACGGGATAGAGCTCCATCCAGCGGCGCATGGCGGCCTCGGCCTGCTCGGGCGAAGCATCGGCGGGCACGGCCTGGTACATGAGCGCGCGGGCTCCGTTGCCCACGAAGCTGTGGATCTCGTCGGCCGTGCGGCTGGGGAAGCCCTGCTCGTTCAAGGCGGCGTTCGTCAGAACCACCAGGTCGGGCAGCGTATCGAGAAGCGTGCCGTCAAGGTCGAACACAAAGGTATCGAAACGAGCCATGTCAATCTCCTCGCTAAATGAAAAATCCAAGCCGAAGCTTGGATCGTAGGTTCATGGAGCGGGTGACGGGACTCGAACCCGCGAATACAAGCTTGGGAAGCTTGGGCCTTACCACTTGGCGACACCCGCATGATTGAGGATTATAGCGCAAGATGCGCGAAGTGAGAAACAGTAACGAAAATTCGCGCACAGACCACGAATACCGGAACTTGAATTTTCTATCGCAGGCTTCGCCTTCAAAGCTGCGCTTGAACCTGCAGACGGATCCGAGCCGGACACGAGAACCTCTAGGCCGACCGGCCGATACGCCCTTTTAGCCGCGAAATCGTGTAGCATAACCTCGTCTCCTGGCCTTTTGAGTCTTGACGGGCGGAAAAGGCCATGTCGTACGCTCTTTTCGCAACCCCGCTGTCAAGCCAACAGCAACTGGCCCCGAGGTCGCCCCTTCCCCCGACGATTTCTCTGCGGGGTGCCGCCCGCCCGGACCGCGACGATGCCGACGCGGCGGCGGAAGAGGGCTCTCCCCATGGCAAGAAACCATCGAATTCGGAAGTTTTGCGCCGGGCTCCGGATGCACCGGAAACCCTTCTTCCGCATAGCGCCCGGTCGAAGGGAGGCGAACCTTCGCGACCGCGCGCCGCGGGCGGCGAAGGCGCGCGGCCTCTTCCGAATTCGATGCCTTTTCGCCATTACGGGCGGCCTGCCTTGCTCGCACGCAGCCCGGACAAGCGGCTCTGGAGCGCGAGGAATGTTTCACGCGAAACATCCTTACGAGAAAACGGAACGCCGGAACCGGGCGAGCGATGGACGGCGCCGACGCGCGAGGTGTTTCACGTGAAACATCCGGAAAGAGGGCGATGCGCCGACGCTGGAGAGGCGGCGGGCAGAGCGGCGTGCGCGCGCGGGGGCAGGCGGCTGATGGCGGAAGGGGCATGGGCGCAGGCGAGCGACCAACCGGTCGGAGGCGCGGCGCGGCGCGGGACGCGACGGGCCCGGGCGGGATGCGGCGCGGGGCGCGACGGGCGCGGGCGGGGCGGGAGAACGGGAGGCCGACGCCCGGACGGGCGGCACCCGGGCGCCCGGATGTTTCACGTGAAACACTCCCAGCTCCCCGCCCCTTCTGCCGTCAACGCGCGCGGCGCTCGTCCTCGTCCGCACCTGCGCCTTCGAGCGCGAAGACGTGGGTGCAGCACTCGCGCATGAACTCGTTGTCGTGCGTGATGACCACCACGGCCGCCCCCTCCTCGGCTGCGCAACGCAGCGCGTCGGCCAACCGGCGCATGCTGAGGGCGTCAAGCCCGCTGGTGGGCTCGTCCAGGATGAGCACCGACCGCCTCGACGCCAGCCCGCAGGCAATGGACAGCCGCTGCTTCTGGCCGCCTGACAGCGAGGACGGATGCCTATCCCCCAGCTCGGCCAGGCCCAACCGGCCCAGCACATGATCGGCGTAGCGGCGCGCCGCGTCGTCCTGATCCGAGAACAAGAGCACTTCTTCGTCAACCCGGGAAGAGAAGAACTCCATGCTCACGTCGTTGGGGCTGTACCACACGCGGCGACGCAGCTCCCGCCGGGACAGCTTCCGCCCTCCCACGCGCACGCAGCCCTCGTCGGGTCGGCCCAAGCCAACCGCGACCTGCGCCAGGCTCGTCTTGCCCACGCCGTTTTTTCCCGTCAGCGCCATGATCTGCCCCGGTTCCACGGCGAAGCAGACACAGGAGAACAGCAGATTTCCACCGCGAGAAACGGCCAGGCCGTCCACCTCCAGGGACGCGGCTTCCAGACGCGCGCCGAAAGCTTCGCCGGACGCGGCCCGCTCGCCTTCCCGCGCGAGCCCCGCGGCAAGAGGCGCAGGCTTCAAGGAAGGCCGGGGGACGAAAGCAGGGCTGCGAACGCCCATGGCAACGCGCTCGGAGCCGTCCATGGCGAACACATCGTCGCGAGAGAGAACCGCCCGCATCCGCCCGGCCTCCATATAGCAGAACCGGTCGGCGCACTCCATCAGGTACGAGATGCGATGCTCGGCCACCACCAGCGCGTAGCCCTGCCGCTTCAGCTCCATCAGCACCGCGCCCAACTCTTGAGCCGCATCTTCGTCGAGGTTCGAAGAGGGCTCGTCCATCACCACGAGCCTCGGCGCAGGAGCAAGCGACGAGGCGATAGCCACGCGCTGCTTCTGCCCGCTGGAAAGCTCGTCCACCGCTATCGTGCGCAAACGGTCCAGACCCAAACGGCCGATCGCCGCATCGGTGCGCCTCACCACCTCCTCGGCGGGATAGCCGATGTTCTCGCACCCGAACGCCACCTCGCCCGCCAGCTGACTGGAGAAGAACTGGGCGGTCGGGTCTTGAAACACGCTTCCCACCAGCTCGGCTCTTCGCCACGCCTCCATATCGCGCGCAGAAAGCCCGCCCAAGAACACGTCGCCGGAAACGCTGCCGCGATAGTAGCCCCCGGCCAGGCCGTTCAAGACGCGCACGATCGTGGTTTTACCGCTGCCCGACGCGCCCATAAGCACGACGCATTCGCCGGCATGCACGTCCAAATCCACGGCATGCAGCGTTTCCGGAGCGCCGTAGTACGAGAAGCTCGCGCCTTTCAGCTGCGCGACAAGATCGCCGGTCATCCGAACCACCCTCCCCGCACAACCCAGACGCACGCAGCCAGCGCCGTCGCGACGGCCGCCAGGCAAACCGCGTCCGCCACTCCGAAAGGACTGCGATAGTAGCTCGTCCGCCTGGTCGGCGCTTCGGCGGCGCGGGCGATGGCGGATGAGGAAAGGCGGTCGGAGCTGTCCACCAACGAGAACATCAAGGGAACCAGCGCATGCTCGAGCGCCTGAACGGGGCTGCGCGCGACGTTTCCCGCCGAAAGCACCCCGCGCCTTTTGCACGACTCGGACAAACGCCGGAAGCTCGAGCGAACGGTGGGGAAGAACCTCAGCAGTACGAGCACGCCCACGATCAGGCGCTTCGGAATGCGAGCCTTCGCCAACGCGGCGCTGATAAGCCCCGGAGGGGAAAGCGCCACCGCGAAGAACGCAACCATGATGGGATAGGTTTTGATCGCGGCGTAAAAATGAACCGGCGAGAAAACGATCACAGTCATCTTCCCGTATGCAAGCGCCAGGCACGCGCCCCACAGCGCCGCGTAGAAAACCAGCATCTTGAAAGCCATGGAACGCTGTCCGCACGCAGCAAGGTAGAGCAGTAAAAAGCAGGTCAGCGCAGGCGACAACCGCACGCTGTCCACCAGGGAAACCGTCGCGATCGTCGCAGCCAGCACGATGGACTTCGTCGCCATGGAGAACCGTTCCCCGTCGGGCGACGCCGACGAACGCCCGACGGCGCGAGCGCCCGATGAGAACCGCTCGTTTCGGATGCCCTCCTCCACGTCAGATCACCCCTGCCTTCAGGAAGTGCTTCCTCATCAGACGCTTGCCCACGAGGGCTCCCAGGAATCCGGCGAACGCCGTGAGAGCGACTATGAACACGATCCATTCTGCATTCCCGTAGTACTTGAGGTACGCGTTCACGTACTCCTCGCCCATCATCCTCACTTCGGCAAGCTCTTGCAGGTACCCCTGAAGGTTGACCAGTATGGGGATGATCGACGACAGCGAGTACAGCGCGCTGAACGTCGCCCACGCCGCTACGATGCGGTTCGGCTTAGCCCGCTGCGCGGCCGTGCGCAGGAACAGCGCATCGATAGCCAAACCTCCCACCAGGTAGAACGGCAGCATGTACCACAGGTTTCCGAACATGAGGTACACCAGCGCCATCACGCACGCGTAGAACGCCGTGACGCCGAAGCGGTTCACCCTCATAACCATGAGCATGTACAACGGCGCAACCACCAAAACGTACGTCGCCGCCATGAACAGCATGGAGAAATCCACACCCAGCATGGTAACCGACCCCACCACGAACATGACGACGATCATCAAGGCGCTGAACAGCACCGCGGTGACGACCTCCTTGACGCCCCACATCTCGAACGCGGCCCCTTTGCGGGACTTCGACGTCTCATAAGGCGAATGTTCCATATCGACCTCTCTTTCCCATGCGTTTTGCATGTCTTGGTTCATCTGATGTTCCGGCACCGAACGCGCCGGATCGAATCCGAAGCGCTACTGCTCGCTGGCCAGCCGCCAACCGGCCGCCTGCTGGCGCTCGCGCCAAAACGACCGATACCGGCCGGGCACCTTCACCAGATCGCCGTGGGTTCCCTGCTGGGTGATGCACCCCTTCTCTAGGACGGCTATCTGATCTGCGGCGGCGATGGTGGACAAGCGATGGGCTATGGCGATGACCGTGCGATCGCGCGCCAACTCGTGCATAGCCTCCACGATGGCCGCTTCGTTTTCCGCATCGAGCGCGGCCGTGGCCTCGTCGAACAGCACGATGGGCGAGTCCTTCAGCAAAGCGCGCGCGATAGCGACGCGCTGGCGCTCTCCGCCCGAAAGGCGGCAGCCTCCCTCGCCCACGGGCGTGTCCCATCCCTGCTCCAGACGGGCGGCCACCTCGTCAAGGCGCGCGACGTGCGCGGCGCGGCGCACCTCCTCGGGCGTTGCGTCGGGGCGCCCCGCCAGCACGTTCTCCTCGATGGTTCCGTCGAACAGGTACACGTCCTGGAACACGAGGGATATCTGCTGCATGAGCTCGTCGGGACGCATGTCGCGCACGTCCACCCCGCCGATCGAAACGCTGCCCTCGGAAACGTCCCAGAAACGCGCGACCAACCGCGTCAGCGTCGTCTTTCCCGAGCCGGAAGGGCCCACTAAAGCGGTCAGGCTGCGCTCGGGGCACGTCAAGCTCACGCCTTGCAGCACCGGACGGGATTCCTCGTAGGCAAAGCCCACGCGATCGAACACCACGCTGGATCCGCAAGGAACGCGGGGGTTGCGGGTTTCGGGCAGAGGGGGCGTCTTCAATATCCCCTCGGACGCGTCCAGCGCGTTCTTCGCCACGCGCAGCGCCATCCCCTGCGACCCGATGAGCGTCAAAGGATCGACCAGCCTCAAGGAGAGCACCGCTACGAACACGTACGATGCCACGTCGATCTGGCCCCAGGCCAAAAGAGCCGTGGCCGTTGCGAACACGACGGCGAACACGACCTGGATCAGCATCGTGTAGCGCGCCACGGGTGCCGATGCCATGCGCAAGGTGGCAACCGTCGCCGCACGGTCCCGCTCGATGGCCTGCTGCAAAGCGTCCCAGCCCTCCACCGAACGCTTCGTCGCGCGCAAAACGGGCTGAGCGTGCGCGAACTCCAACACCCGGGCCGCCACTTCAGCGTTCGAGAGCTCCTCCTGCCTATGGCCTTCGCCTGCGGCCTTCGCCATGGCGCGCGAAGCCCACAGCAGCAGCGGAGCCGCAATCACGAACACCAGGCCGATGCGCCAATCCACGAACAGGAACAACACCACCACCGCAGCCGGCGTGGTGACGGCGATCACCATCTGGCGCAAAAACGTGCTAGGCACGTCCATGGCCATCTGCAGCTCCTTGGTGAGCAGAGCCGCAACCTGCCCCGAGCGCTCTTTCGTGAACCACCCCAGCGGCAGGCGCACGATATGGTCGCCCAAGGCGTCCTGCAGCGCATGGCAGATCTGCTCGATGCCGATACAGTAGCCGCGATTGTCCGCGAAAAAGCCGATCACGGAATGCAACAGCGCCAGCGCCGCAGCCAGCGCCACCAGATACCCCGCCGCAACGTAGTCGCCCGCTATCAGCGAGCGCAGCAGCGGAAGCAGCGCCACGTACACGGCCGCCTCCGCCAGGCCGCACAGCACGTACAGGAAAGCCTGCGTCTTCACGCCGGTCGGCCGCCCTACCAGATCGTCGATTTGGGTCGTTATCATCGTTCCTCGCTTTCGCGCGAATCGGCACCGTTCGGCTCCGCTTCGCCATCCGCTTCTTGCGGCCCCGCGGCCGCGCCGCGCATCGCGGCTCCTTCCACAAGTAGCGCCTTTTCCAGCGCATCCACCTGCTGAGATCGCCACAGTGCCGCATAATGGCCGTCGGCCGCCAGCAGTTCCTCATGGACGCCGCGCTCCACCACCTTGCCCCCGACCAGCACTAATATCTGGTCCGCATGCACGATGGTGTCCAGCCGATGCGCGATCACGACGGTCGTCCTGCCTTTCGCCAACGCGTTCAGCGCTTTTTGGATGGCCGTCTCGTTCTCAGGATCCGCATGGGCGGTCGCCTCGTCGAGCACGAGAATAGGCGCATCTTGGACGATGGCGCGCGCGATGGCCACGCGTTGCGCCTCGCCGCCCGACAGATCCGAGCCTTCGCTTCCCAGCACCGTGTCGTAGCCTTGCGGCAACTCCATTACGCGATCGTGAATCTGGGCCTGGCGCGCGGCGGCCTGCACCTGCTCGTCGGTGGCACCGGGACGGCCCAAACGGATGTTGTCCGCGATGCTCGCTCGCAAAAGCATGCTGTCCTGGAACACCACGGCAACACGCGAAAGCACCTCGCCGGAGGCCATCTGGGGAAGCTCCGTTCCGTTCATGCGCACCGACCCTGAAACGGGATCCCAGAAGCGAGGGATCAAGCGGGCGAGCGTCGTCTTGCCGCTGCCCGAATCTCCCACGAGGGCCGTCACCGTTCCCGGCTCCAACGCGACGTCGACGTCTTGCAGCACGAAAGGCAGGTTCTCGCCGTACGCGAACGCCACGCCCTCGAACTCCATGCACACGGGTCCTTCGGCCGCCGGGCGAGGCCGCTCGGGTTCGGCCAACGGAGCCACGTTGAGAACGGAGGCCAGATGGTCGGCGGCCTGCAGCGACATCTGCAGCATTCGAATGCTTCGAAACAGGTTGACCAGCCCCGCGGGAATTCCCACGCCCAACACCAGAAAAGGGACGCACCGCTCCAAAGGCAAAACGCCGTTCGCGACGAAGGCCAGCGTTGCAGCCAGCAGAACCACCAGCATTGCTCCCGGCGAGAACAAGGCCGACACCCAGCTGAACGCGTTGCCATTGCGCTTCGTCCACACATAGCACGCTTTCGCCAGCTCCTCGGTAGCCGCCCGGTACCGTGCGCCCGCACGGCTTCGGGAACCGAAGGTCTTGATGACGGCGATGCCCTCCACCATCTCCACCGCAGCGGAGGAAACCTCCACCATCGCTTCGTTGAACCTCTTGTTGAGAGGACCGAAATCCCTCATCATGAACGGCCACGCAACGCCTATCACCACGACGAAGTACGCCACCAGAAGAAGGGCGAAGCGAACGTCCACCGTGAACAGGTACACCAAGGGGATCAAGGGCGAGAGCAGCGCGGCGGTCACGTCGACCGGCGCATGCCCGACCGATTGATGCAGGTTGAGAACGTCATCGGTGGCAGCTTGCTTCACCTGCGCCGAGCTGTTGTCGTTGAACCATCCCAGCGGAATCTTCCCCAAGTGCTCTATCAGCACGGTGCGCACGTGAACGCGAAAATCGGCGTCGGCGTAATGACAGCGGCCGGTGGCCATGCTGAACAGCATCCTTCCCGCCGCCGCGCCCGCGACGGCGACCAGAACCCACATCGCCAGCACGTCGGACGGGGGAACGCCTTCCGTGATGGACAGCTGGGCAACGCGCGCGATTGCGAGATAGGGGACGAACTCGCACGCCGACGACAAGGCCGCGATGGCGACGTTGCCTATGATCCTCCCTTTCACCGGCTCGATCAGACGCAGATACGTGCGCCGAGCGGCGGCACTGTCGACAGATTCCATAAGCGGCACTCTTTTCTCTCTCGGAAACAGGGGCGGCGGCGGGGCAAGCCGGCCGATGTGCAGATGTTAGCCATAGCTAACTTCAAGAAATGATTTTGGGGATTTCACCACATAATCTACATACATTCTTATTCCGCACTTGCATGAGTCGGAAACAACAAGTAAGTTAGACATGGTTAACATATAGCGAGCAGACCCGCTCCCGACGTTCGGGCGGCTTATGCCCGACAAGGAAAGCGAGGAAACTCATGGCTCGACAGGTTCTACAGCAAGACAAACGCGCGCTCATGCTCACGCAAACGCCCGGCAAGCTCATGATGTCGCTCAGCCTGCCTGCCATCGTCGGCATGGCGGTCATCGGGCTGTACACGTTCATGGACGCCGTGTACGCAGGACAGCTTATCGGGATGGAGGCCATGGGAGCCGTGGCCGTGGCCTACCCGTTCACGTTCATCAATTCCGGCGGCGCTTCGATGATCGGCATGGGGTCGGCCTCGGTGCTGTCGCGCGCCATCGGCGCGAAAGACCAGCGCACCATCGACCAGGTGATGGGCAACCTCGTGGTCATGAACCTGGTGCTGTCGCTCACCGTCACGATCGTCGGCACGGTGTTCGCGCGCCCGCTGCTGGCCCTCACCGGCGCACAGGGGCAGGTCCTCGACCTGGCCGAATCCTACCTGCGCATCATGCTCGTCGGCAGCCTGTTCGTGAACTTCGCGCAAAGCTCGAACATGGTCATGCGCGGCAAAGGCGAGCTGGCGCGGGCCATGGCCATCATGGGAGGAGGCGCCGTCCTCAACATGGTGCTGGCCCCTCTGTTCATCCTGGCCCTGCGCGACCAAGGGCTCGGCATCCAGGGGGCGGGCTGCGCCACGGTGATCACGCAGATGATCCAAGCGGGCGTCATGCTGTGGTGGTTCGTCAAGCGCGAGAAGACGGCGCGTATCGTCCGCGTGGCCGTTTCGCCCGCGATACTCCCCGAAGTGCTGAAGGTGGGCGCGTCCGCCATGCTCATGCAGGTGCTCGTGCTGGTACAGCAAGCCATCGCCTACCGCGCGGCCGCCGCATGGGGCGGCGCGGAATGGCAGGTGCTGCTGGGAGCTGCGCTGCGCATCCAGGCGTTCGCCTTCATCCCTTTGTGGGGCATGAGCAACGGCCTGCAGCCCGCGGCCGGAACGAACTACGGCGCCGGACTCTACGGTCGCGTGCGCAAGCTGACGATCGTCTTCTGCCTGGGCTCGATGGCGCTGGCGCTGCTGTTCTGGGTACCCGCGATGCTGGCGCCGGAAGCCACGCTGTCGCTGCTCGTCTCCGACCCGGCCGTCGCCGCGATGGGCGCCGACGATTTCAGGGTGTTCTTCTCCACCTACCTGGTTGCAGGCCCCATGGTCATGGGCATCACGCTCTTGCAAGCGCTCGGACAAGGCGGCAAGGCGGCGATCCTCACGTTCGCGCGACCCGTGGCTCTGTTCGTCCCACTCGTGCTGATCCTGCCGAACGTCGCAGGGCTCGGCATCCACGGCGTATGGGCCGCATCGGCCCTGTCCGACGGCGTCATGATCGTGGTGGCGGCGTTCATGGTGGCAAGCGTGATCCGCAACCTGGGAAAGGACGAAGGCTCCGCAGCTGACCGCGTGACCATGGAAGAGGAAGCCGCCCGAGCCTAGCGGGCCGGCGCGCCGCCCTCTTGCCGCTGCCGTCTTGCTCGTGCATCATGCAGGCGTTACCCTCGAAGAGCTGGCAGCGCAACGGTTCTGCGCATACGGCATCACGAGCAAACCGCCCGATGTTTCACGTGAAACATCGGGGTTCGCACGCTGCCCCGTCGCCTCGTTCAGCCGCAAACCTTTCCGAGCACGCATGCAAGCCCGTCTATGTCGACCGGTTTCGCCACATGGGCATCCATGCCCGCATCGAGCGCGGACTTCACATCTTCGGCAAATGCGTTGGCCGTCAGCGCGACGATCTTCACTTCTTCCGAGCGGGCGCTGCTGCAAGCGCGCAGAGCGCGCGCTGCCTCGTAGCCGTTCATCACCGGCATCATCACGTCCATGAACACCGCATCGTAATATCCTGCCGGGTGCTTCGAGAATGCATCGATCGCCTTTTCGCCGTTCTCGGCCCACTCCACTTTCGCGCCGCGGCAGCCGAGAAGCTCTATCAATATCTCAGCGTTCAGCTCGTTGTCCTCGGCCAGGAGAAACCTCTTGCCCTCGAATCGATAGGAGGTGCTCTCCGGCACGACTTCAAGCGGCGGACAAGCATCCGCCGACGAGACGACGCGAAGTTCCAATGTCACGCGAAACGAGCTGCCTCGTCCTTTTTCGCTGTCGACCTCGACAATGCCGCCCATGGCGTCGATCAGCGCCTTCGTTATGGACATCCCCAACCCGGTTCCCTGTATCCGCGCGATAGACACCTCTTCGCTGCGCTCGAACGGATCGAAAATACGCTCGACGAATTCCGGCGACATGCCCATGCCGTTGTCGGTTATCGTGAAAGCAACGCTCGCATAGCTGGGCCGCGTTTTCGCCAGCTCCTGCACGACGAGGGCTATGGAGCCGCCCTCCTGCGTGTACTTCACCGCATTGGACGCAAGGTTCAAAAGGATCTGGCTTATGCGCAGCTCGTCTCCCGAGAACGCCTTATGCTTCATCTTCGAGCGATCGATGCGCAGCTCTTGACTCTTCGCCTGAGCCTGAGGACGGATGATGGCCTCTACCCCGCCCACGACGTCATCGATGTCGAACCGACGCTCCTGAAGCTCCATCTGCCCGCTTTCGATGCGCGACATGTCCAGAACGTCGTTTATAAGCTCCAGCAAATGACGAGACGACGCGGTGATGGCATCGAGGCAACCGGCTATCTTCTCGCTGGCCTCGCCGCTTTCCCGTGCGATCTTCGTCATGCCCACGATGGCGTTGATGGGCGTGCGTATGTCGTGCGACATGTTCGCAAGGAACTGGCTCTTCGCCTCGTTCGACGATCGTGCGATATCGAGCGCCTGCTCGAGCATCAAACTTCCTTTTTGCTCGTTCGTGCGATCGGACAGCACCAGCACGTACTTATCCACCCCTTTGATGGATTCCCGGTACAACGTTTCCTGGTACCAGCGACGCTCTCCTGTGCGCGCTTGAATGCGCTCGCGAAACACTTGAAGGCACTCGCCCTCTTCCAACGACGCAATGTCATCGATTCGAGGGTCGGACGATGGATCGGCCGCCGAATCCGACAGCGCTCGTATGTTGTTCTTCACCGCTTCGACCGACACGCCCAAAAGCTTCTCCACATTGGGACTGACGTATTCGACCTCGTACGCATCGGGAGAGAACATAACGTAGATATCGTCGGCATTGCGCACCAGCATGCTGAACAGCTGCTCGCGGCTCTCGATGGCCAGCTCCTTCGCATCAGCCCGGCGCCGCACGCGGCGAAGCAGGGTCAGCAAACCCGCCAACCCGAAGATGCGCGTCCAGCGCGCATTCGGCGCTCGCTTCATGCGTCAGCCAATCTCTGAGCCATCGACATCCCCTCGATCAAACCGACCTGCCTGAGTGCAGAAATTGTTATACCTGATCAAACATAGCCTTATTGCATGCGGTGTCAGAGTATAGCACCCTATTGGGAAGGAGGTAAACCGTCGGAGCCCGCCGCGGTCCTAGGGCACGATCGTGCGGTCGACGTCAATCATACCCGCCCTCTCGAGAAACGCGAGCACGGACTGGAGCATAAGGCGGTAATACGCGGTCATCGATTGGGAGAACCCCTCGTCGTCGGCTCTGCGCGCCTGCCCGAGAGCGATGCTTTCGAGAGACGAGAGAGCGGACGCGCTTTCTCGCGAAGCCGCGAACAGCGTAAGGAAGGCTCCCCAGCGCAGCAAATCGTTCAGCTCCCGCAGAATCGTCTGCAATGCGCAAGGCTCCGTGCATTCGATCAAACCCGTTATGAGAGCCTTCGACACCGCCCAATCCCCCTCCTCGACCGCGAGGGCGCGTTCCGCAGAAGAGGCCACCTCCTCCGCATGACCTTGCACGCGGCTCAATGCAGCAGGCAGCACGGCGCACATCATCTGCGCCGCATGGACGTACGTGCCCACATCTCTCTTGAACGAGTGATCTTCCAGCCAGCGCTCGCTGAACGTCGCATTGCCCAACTGCACGCGCGTGCCCAACCCGTTGACGGTGCGCGCGACGCCTATGACGTTGAGCGCGCCGTACGCTTTCTGCACCGTGGAAGCGGAGACTCCATACTGCGCCGACAGCTCGGCGATGGAAGGAAGCAGCTGGCCGTCAACGAATTCCCCCCGAACGATGCGTTCCACAAGATTGCGAGCTATTTGTCCGTGCACGAATTCCAACCCGGCCTTCGCATTCCACGCGTACCCGAACGATCCGATGTCCACGGCGGGGGCATATGCGTTCTCGAGCGCGTCGAAATACGCCCCGACGCGCTGCGCGACGCCGCGATACATGCAACCGAACCGATACTGCACCTCATCAGCATCGCGCAAAAGCAGAGAGGAGAACATCCACGTCATCAAACCCCCGTCGACGTCGACCGCACGCGAGGCAAAAGGGCTTTCGAAACCCGGAACCACCGGCACCAGACCGATGCGCTCCAAGCTTGCGAAGCACGACGTGAACAACGGGTTGCCTGCCTTTGCCACCAGGCCGTGCAAAACAATCGATGCGTGCGATATGCGCCACCCTTCCGATACGCCAGAGCGATCAACGCGCTTCGCATCCTGAGCCAAAGCGAAAAGATCCTCGTCAGAGCAGCATCGAGCGGCTAAGTGGAACAACGGGGGCATGACCAGTTCGAGGGTTCTGTAGCAATCGGCAACCACCTCGCGACGCGCCAGCAGCGCACGGATGCGACCGTCATCCGCGTCATCGGCCGGACGGTACGCCACGACAGCGCGCTTTCGCTCCTCCACGACAATGTACCCGTCGGCCTTCAAAGCACGCTGCACGTCGCGGATGGTTCTGATGCCCACCCGAAATCGATCGCACAAGTCGTGCAGCGACGGCAACGCGTCGCCATAGCGCAGCGCTCCCTGCTCGATGTCGCTGACAAGCTGACGATACACGTACTCGAATAAGGTGGCTTTCTTTTCCAAACCTCTCCTTCGCCGCTTCCATGATGCGGTATTGTACCGCGGCGGCTACCAATCAAGCAGATTGCTTATCGAATGAAGCAGAAAATATTTTATCGGATATCTAATGAAATCCCCGGTCAAACAGCTGCTACGACAACGAGAGGAAGCAAACGAGCACCGATGTCGATTCACCATGCTAAACGTGGTTGACATTAAATGTTTTACCGTCTAAACTACTGGAAGTCGTCATAATTTGACGAATTCACGGGGAATGTTAGGACATGGTGTTGATGTTTGAGCTGAACGTCAAATCCTACATCAAGCGGAACCCACGCTTACGCCAAGCGAAGATGGGTATGCTCATGAGCAAATGGGCTTGGAACCGCAAAGTCTGCCCCCGCCAGTTCAAGCGCTTCTTCTCCAGCTTCACGTTGCCGAAGACTTCCGCGCTGTTCGCCTCGTTCTTGAATACTCGCCGCGTTGCGTATTCCTCCGCAAACTACGGAGACGCCTCGGCAACCAAGCTCTTCATCTTCCTTTCCTAAGTTGGTGCCCCTCGGGGGAAGTGCGCCCTTCGTCGGGTCGCGCTTGCCTTGTATCGTTGTGCCCGAAGTAAGGAGAGAAAGGGGGTGAAGGCAGGACGTTGACGTCCTACCTTCCCGGAGGATCTCCGGATGCCCCTAACAACCGATCCTTCTCACCAGATCGTTGCCAAAAGTATACGAACACCAGCCGATCTCAGCAAGAGTTCGGCAAGCGGTCGCATATTTTCCTCCGATCTCCTATCGGTAGTTAGGTTCCGCATCCCGCCTCCCGGAAGGCGACGCGAAAGTCGAGGGCACGGCTCAGCGTCACTCCACTGAACATCGTTTTCACCAGGACCGCCTCATAGCGGCCAGGGCGAAGCACGGTCTGCGGTGGATATCGATCCGCAAGAATCGTAACTGAATCGCGGACGGTCCCTGCGACCGAACGCACACAGGAGGTAAACATGGCTACCACTACAGCCAAAAAGAAGGGGATCCACTTCGCATAGTTCGTCCTCATCGGCGTTCTGCTGATGATGGGTCTGTGCCGTGGCGGCATCAACAGCGGCATGGGCTTGTTCTTCCAGCCTATCAGCGCCGACATGCACATCGGCGTGGGCGAAGTGGCAATGATGTCGTCCATCTCGGCATTGATCACTATGTTCTGGAGCCCGTTCGCGGGTCGCCTGCTCGACAAGTTCGACATCCGCATCATCACCGTAGTCGCCGTCGCCATCCAGGCGGGCTGCTTCGCCGCGCTGTCGCTGGTCGACGCAGTGTGGGGCTTCTACGCGCTGGCCGGCATCATGGCGTTCGGCTCGGTGTTCGCCACGCAGCTGGTGGGTCCCATGATGATCAACCGCTGGTTCAAGGATAAGAACGGCCTGGCCATGGGCATCATGATGAGCTTCGTGGCCATCTGCTCCGCCGTTCTCTCGCCGGTCGTCGCCTCCATCATCGCATCGAACGGCTGGCGCATGGGCTATATCGTGCTGGGCGTGCTCGCGCTGGTTATCGTGATCCCGGCCGTGCTCATCTGGTTCCGCACGCCCGAGCAGAAGGGGCAGCTGCCCCTCGGCGCCACCGAGGCCGACATCGAAGCCGCCAAGAACGCCGATCCGAAAGCCGCCGCCGAGGCCGCGAAGAACCTGCCGGGCCTCACGTCCAAGCAAGCGCTGAAGACCCCCACGTTCTGGTTCTTCTTCATCTTCATGGTGCTGCTCACCGGAACGCTGGCGTTCGCCTCCATCGTTCCCACCCTGGCTATCGAAGCTGGTTTCGATACCGTGACCAGCGGATTCGCTATGACGGCGTACATGATCGGCACGGCTATCGCCGCCGTCGTGTTCGGCACGATCTCCGACAAGCTGGGCCCCCTCAAGGCCACGATGGTGGCGTGCGCGTGCGGTTTCATCGCCCTCTTGGGCCTCATCTTCTTCCGCACGAACCTGTACATGTTCTTCGGCTCGCTGTTCTTCTACGGCTGCCTGTCCGCCACGCTGGGCGTCATCGGCCCGCTGGTGCTAGGCACGCTGTTCGGCCAGAAGGAATTCGGCTCCATCTACGGCATCGTCATGATGGCCACCGGCATCGGCTCCATGATCCTCATCCCGGCGTACGGCTTCATCTACGATGCGACGGGCAGCTTCACGCCCGCCCTCATCATGATCTTCTGCTTCATCGTCGTCTGCCTGATCTCCATGATCATGGCCTTCAAGACCGGCAAGAAGGTTCAGGCCATGTGGATGCCGAAGGCGTAAATCAGACGCGCCACCCGGCGCTTTGCGCGGAATGCGCTGCGCGCCACCCGTTTGGTTCCACTGCGGGGCACGAGCCCCGCAGCCGGCGGGCACCGGAAACAACCGGACCGCCCGTCACACTACAGTCCTTTTGAAAGAGGAGGAAACACATGGCTCTGAAACTTCTGGAAGGCATGAAGGTCATCGAGATCGCCGCGTTCATGGCGGCTCCGATGGGCGGACGCATCCTGGGCGAATGGGGCGCCGACGTCATCAAGGTCGAGCCTCCCACCGGCGACAGCAACCGCGGCATCGGCCTTGCCCGCCATATCTACAACGGCGACCAGGCCGGTTGGGACTCCATCAACTCCTGCAAGCGCTGCATCACGCTCGACACCCGCAAACCCGAAGGGCTGGCCATCCTCAAAGAGATGCTGAAGGACTGCGACGTGTTCCTCTCGCATCTGCGACCGAAGGATTCCAAGAAGCTGGGTCTGGACTACGAGAGCCTGTCGAAGATCAATCCGAAGATCATCTGCGGCAACACCTCCGGCTACGGCACCAAGGGCGAGTGGGCTCCCCGCGGCGGGTTCGACGCGGCCTCCTACGCCGCGCGTGCAGGCTACGACTTGGACTGCCCCATCAAGGGCGACAACCCGATGATCCCGTACTTCGGCTTCGGCGACATCCCCACGGGCACCTATCTGGCCATGGCCGTGCTGGCCGCCTACATCGAGCAGCAGCGCACCGGCAAGGGTCAGGAAGTGAACGTGGCCCTCATGCACGCCGGCATGTGGAGCGTGGGCGTCCCCATCGTGACCGCCGCCTACGGCGACGAGTACCCCACGGATCCGAACTCCGTGCTGCCCCTGGCCCGTCCGTACATGTGCTCCGACGAGAAGGCCATCGCCCTGATGGGCCTGCAGTGGCACAATTCCTGGCCTGAGTTCGTGCATGCCTTCGGCATGGACGAAGACCTCATCGCCAAGTGGCCCGACTATCAGACCGCGCTGGCCGCTTCTGCCGAGATCACGCCGATCATCACCGAGGTGCTGGCCAACGTCACGCGCGACGAGGCCATCGAGAAGCTCATGACCACCGATATCCCGTTCGACCTCTGCCAGCATTTCGCCGACCTGCAGGATGACCAGCAGGCTTGGGACGCCGGGTTCTTCCAGGGCATCGACTACCCCTCCGGCAAGCACATCGGCATCGTCAAGGCTCCGGCCATCTTCTCGTCGGGCGAGGCCGAGTTCGGTCCCTCCGGCTATCCGGGCGAGTACACCCGAGAGGTGCTCAAGGAATACGGTTTCGACGACGCGAAGATCGACGAGCTGCGCGAGCAGGGTCTCGTGACCGAAGAGGATCAATGGGACAAGGATCAGTACAACATGGAGAAGCTGATGGCCCAGGCCGCAGCCGCCAAGAAGAAGGCCGAGTAACTGCTGAGACGCCGTTAGTGGAAAGCGGATCGCCAGCTGCGACGGCGATCCGATGAAGTACCGTTTTCAACCGCGCGGATACCGGTGATCCGCGATCCGCGCAAAACAACCGCCAAGGAGGCACAGAAATGATCGATTTCTCTAAGACCGAGGAACAGGAACTGCTCATCGAAAGCATCAAAGAGCTTCTCGAGCGCGAGATGCCGGCCGAAAAGGAGCGCGAATGCTATCGCAACGGCGAGTTCCCCTGGGATGCTTGGAAGGCCATGGCCGAGGCCGGCTTCACGGGCTTGGGCCTGCCTGAAGAAGTGGGCGGCACCGACGTCGACCTCATGACGGTGGCCCTGGCCAACTTCACCATCTCCCGCTACGGCGGCCCGCTTGCCGCGTTCTACTCCATGGGCATGCCCACGATGTACGACGTGTGCGAGTTCGGCACGCCCGAGCAGATCGAGAAGTACGTGAAGCCTTACATCGCGGGCGGGGCGCCGCTGGCCCTGGGCATCTCCGAGCCCTCCACCGGCTCCGACGTGGCCGGCATGCAGACGTCCTACGCGTGGGACGGCGACACCGCGGTCATCAACGGCGGCAAGCACTACACCACCTGCGGCATGGAAGCTCCGGCCATCATCGTCATCGCCAAGGATCCGACGGTTGACAACGTCCATCGCGGTGCGACGATGTTCTTGGTCGATCGCGACACCCCCGGTGTGACTATCAACAAGCTTCCCAAGATGGGCCACGAGAACGCCCCCACCAGCATCTGCGAGGTGTTCCTGAACGACGTGCGCGTGCCCCGATCGGCTATCCTGGGCGTCGAGCACAACGGCTTCATGCAGACCATGGCGAACTTCACCCGCGAGCGCATCGCCAACGTGTCCGGCGTCATCGCCACGGCGGTCAATGCGTTCGAGGATGCCTGCGCCTACGCCAACCAGCGCGAGCAGTTCGGCCAGCAGATCGGTCGCTTCGAGCTGGTGCAGGAGATGATCATGGAAATGTCCTGCAAGATCGAGAACATGATGAACATGCTGTACAAGCTGTGCTGGCAGGCCGATCAGGGCCAGGACGTGCGCATCCTCGCCGGCATGGCCAAGTACTACTGCTCCAAGGCCACCTGCGAAGTGGTTGACGACGCCATCCAGGTGCTGGCAGGTATCGGCGTGGTGGGCGACCATCGTGTGGGCCGTTACTACATCGACATCCGCAGCGCCCGCATTGCCGGCGGTTCCGACCAGGTCATGGTGTTCAACACCGCTCCGCAGATCCTCAAGCGCTACCGGTAAGACGACAGAACGAGCAAGGGGCGGGCTGACGAAAGCCTCGCGTCCGCCCCGTTCAACGCACATGAGGAAACGGGCAGCGCTTGCTGCTGCAGAAGGAGGTGAGTAACGCGATGGATCGATGTGACGGCATACCGATTGACAGGGTTGCTTTTTCGAAACAGCTTCAACAGCTTGCCGAAAAGTGGGGGGACGAGACGGCTCTCGTCGATGTCTCCCGCGACGGATCGGAACGGGCGTTGTCTCGTCGAGAGCTGTTCGAGGCGATCGAGAAGGTCGCCTGCCATCTCAATGATCGAAACGTTCAACAGGGAGATTACGTCGTCATAGCCCTTCCCAACGGTTACGAGAACGTCGTTGCGACGCTTGCCGCCTGGCAGCTGGGAGCGTGTTGCGTATTCATGTCCCCCAAGGGAACCGATGAAGAACGCAACCATATACACGCGCTGTTCGAGCGCAAGCTGCTGATATCGACATGGGATTGCGACGACGAGGATTGCATATCGCAGCAAGACGTGCGGAACTGGATCCGAGGAGAGTTCCCCCATGGAGCCGAGATCCTGCCGTTCTTCGCCTGCGAGCCCTCGCGGGCTATCCCGACGGGAGGGTCGTCGGGAAAACCCAAGCTCGTCGTGCAAAAAGTCAGGCCGGCCTACTGCGAGATGGATCTGTCGGCTTGGACGGCGATGACGGGGCAGACCCCTTGGTCGAAACAGCTTATCCCCGGTTCCCTGTTTCACAACCTGTACAGCAATGCCACGTACATCGGACTGTTCTTCGGGCAGACCGTGTACCTCATGGAACGCTTCGACGAAGGACAGGCGCTCGAGCTCATCGAAAAGCATGGGATTCAATTCATAGGCTTGGCTCCCACGATGATGGACAGGATGATGCGCCATCCTTCCTTCCAAACCAGAAACCTGGAAAGCCTGGAGGCCGTGTTCCACAGCGGCGGCCCCTGCCCCGACAAAGTAAAGCTTGCCTGGATCGAGCGCGTCGGCGCGAGAAAAGTGTACGAGATGTACGGCGAGACCGAGATGATCGCAAGCACGTTCATACGAGGCGAAGAATGGCTGCAGCACCGCGGCAGCGTGGGACGCCCCTTCGGTTGCGAGCTGCAGATACGCGACGAGGAGGGTCGGGCGCTTCCCTGCGGCGAAGTAGGCGAGATATTCGGCAAGCCGGCTATGGGGCTTTCCGCAAAGTACGTGGGGCCGCAATCCATCAAATCCGAGGAAGACGGGTTCTTCAGCGTCGGCGACCTCGGTTGGCTCGACGAGGAAGGCTTCCTGTACATCTCCGACCGTCGTTCGGACATGATCGTGACCGGCGGGAAGAACGTGTACACCGCCGAGGTGGAGAACGCCATTTTCGACTATCCCGGTATCTCCGACGCTGTGGTTATAGGCATTCCCGACCAGCAATGGGGTCTTAGGGTGCATGCGATTCTCGAGATCGAAGGCGCGGAAAGCGAGTTTTCGACGGATGGTCTCAAAGAATTCCTCCACACCAAGCTGAGCGGATACAAATGCCCGAAGACCTACGAAATCGTACAGGACATGCCTCGCAACGAAATGGGGAAAATCCGGAGACGCGAACTGATAGAGCAACGTGTGTCCAGCTTATCCGAACGCGAACCCGGAACGAAAGCGTGAGAAAGCGATGCAAGAGTCGCATCGCGAAGATTAAAGAAAGGGAGTTTCATTATGGCAGAACGAGAGCTGAAGGCGACCTTGGCCGAAAAGCGCGACGGCGTGGGCATCATCACGCTGAACCGGCCTGAGAAGCTGAACGCCATCAATCAGGACATCATGGACGACCTGTACTACCTGTTCGACGCGTACGAGGAGGATCCCGAGGTCCGCGTCATCGTGCTGACCGGCGGCGACGGCAAGGCCTTCTGCGCCGGTGGCGACATCGAGGGCGAGATCCAGATGGACGTCGTGGGCTCGTACCATGGCGGCATCGAGGGCAACCGCCTGAACACCCGCATCGAGAAGTGCCGCATTCCCGTCATCGCCGCTATCAACGGCTTCTGCCTGGGCGGCGGCTTCGAGATGGCGCTCGCGTGCGACATTCGCCTCGCTTCCGAGCGCGCACGCATCGGCCTGACCGAAGTGAACATGGGCGTCATCCCGGGCTCTGGCGGCACCCAGCGCCTGCCCCGCCTCATCGGCCCCAGCCGTGCGAAGCTGCTCATGATGACGGGCAACCACTACAAGGGCGAGGCTGCGCTGGCCATGGGCCTGGTGGACATGGTGTTCCCGGCCGAGGAGCTGCTTGACGCAGCCGTGAACATGGCCAAGGAGATGGCCGCGAAGCCGCCGCTGGCGCTCGAGTACGTGAAGTGGGCCGTGAACGAGGGCATGCAGATGGATCTCGACCGCGCGCTGCTGTTCGAATCGGCCTTGTTCGCCCACTTGTACAGCACCGAGGATCAGAAGGAAGCGATGTCGGCATTCCTGGAGAAGCGCCCCACGCGTCCCTTCCAGGGCAAGTAGGAAACGCGGCTCATCCGCAAAGGGCGGGAAGGCCGCAACGACATGCCCGCCCCGGCGGAGCCCCGCGCTCCGCGAAACATGATTTTGAAACAGCTGCGCGCATGAGGCCGCAGCGAGTGAAAGGAACGAGCAATGTCTGATTTGAAGCTTCTTGATGGCGTCAAAGTCGTCGACATGTCCGCGTTCGTCGCGGCACCGATGGCCGCCGAGATCCTGGCCGAATACGGTGCGGACGTCGTTCGCATCGAACCGCTGACCGGCGACGGCATCCGCGGCTCGGGCATGACGCAGAACATCTACAACGGCGACGCCCCGCTGTACGACGCCATCAACGGCAACAAGCGCCACATCGCGGTGAACACGCGCACGGCGGAGGGCATGGGCGTGCTGTGGAAGCTGCTGGAGACGGCCGACATCTTCATCTGCCACATGCGCGAGAAGGATATGGTCAAGCTGGGCATCGACTGGGATACGCTGCATGCGAAGTTCCCGGCGCTGATCTATGCCAACACCACCGGCTACGGCAGCACGGGCCCGCTGGCCAGCCGCGGCGGCTTCGACATGATCGCCTACGCCACGCGCACGGGACTCACCACCGACGTGGTTCCCGAGGGCGCGCATCCCTACATGCCCTACCAGGCGCAGGGCGACATCCCCACGGGCCTGTACCTGTCCATCGGCATCATGGCCGCGTACATCAACCGCCTGCGCACGGGCCTGGGCGACCAGGTGTCGTGCAGCCTGTACGGCTCCGGCATGATGAGCGCGATGGTGCCCATCCTCTCCGGCCAGAAGCCCTACAACAACCTGTGGCCGAAGGGCCGCGAGAACGTCCTTCCGTTCTCCTGCATGTACCGCGGCTCGGACGACCGCTGGATCATGGTTGCCGGCCTGCAGTGGCATAAGGACTGGCCGCGCTTCGTGGCGCGCCTGGGCCTCGACCCCGAGCTGGTGACGAAGTACCCCGACTACATGACCGCGCTGGCCAAGTCCAACGAGATCATCCCCATGCTGGACGAGTTGTTCGCTACCAAGACCGTGCAAGAGTGGAGCGACATCCTCACCGAGGAAGACATCCCCAACGACATCTGCCTGAAGTTCAGCGAAGTCGCCGACGATCCCGCGGTGCTGACCGGCAACCTTATGAAGGAAGTCGAGATGCCCAGCGGCGAGGTCATCAAGATGCCGCGCACCCCGGTCTACTTCCGCGAGGCCGGCGCTCCCGACCCGGTCGTTGCTCCCACCGTGGGTGCCGACACCGAGGTCGTGCTGAAGGAATGCGGCTACACCGATGAGGAGATCAAGAAGATGGCCGAGGAGAAGGTCGTCGGCCTGGGCGACACCTGGGATCGCTCCATGTACGTCATCAAGTTCTAACTGCATCACGAAACGATTTCGCGGGTCGCACGGAGCATCGCGCGCGACCCGCGCATCGGAACAAGAAGCGCAACCAACTGAGGAGGAGTCAGAATGCTGCAAGCACCTTTGTATTTCGAAGACGTCGAGGTCGGCTACAAGTTCCAGTCCCCCGGCGGCCGCACCATCACGAACGCCGAAGTGGTGAACTTCGCGCAGATCACAGGCGACTACAACCTGGTTCATCTGGACCACGAGTTCGCGAAGACCGGCATGTACGGCGAGAACATCGCCCACGGCGCCCTTACGCTGACGCTGGCCGGCGGCATGTTGAAGCGCACCGAGTTCTGGTCGGCCACGGCCGAGACGCTGGGAGACCTCACGGGCTTCAAGCACGTGAAGTTCATGGCCCCGGTGAAGTTCAACAGCACCATCCACCTGGAGTGCGAGATCACGGACAAGACGGACAACGGCGACGGCACGGGCACCATCGAGCTGGCCGTGCATGGTATCGACCAGGACGGCACGCTGGTTCTGGACAACGTGCGCTACTACAACATCGCCAAGAAGAACTAGCCCTCGCCCGCCATCATCCTGAAGGAGGAATTCAACATGAACGAGCAACTGCAAGCTGCTTTCGACAAGAAGTTCAAGGACACCTGGTTCTTCGAGGACGTGCCGCTGAACCATGCGACCCCGGCCACCACGGGCCGCACCATCACCGAAGCCGACATCCTCAACTTCGCCGGCATCTCCGGCGAATGGGCGCCCATCCACATGGATCTCGAGTATTGCAAGGCCCACGGCCATGACTCCGTGCTGGCTCAGCACATGCTGATCTATACGTTCACGCCGTCCATCAACCCGTCCGATCCCATGATGGCGAAGATGAACAACTCCATTCTTGCGACCAAGGGCACGAAGAACTGGAAGTTCTTGAAGATGCCGGCCGTGGGCGACACCGTGTACACCACGTCCGAGATCGTCGCGAAAGACGACAACAAGCCCGAGCGCGGCGTCATCATCATCCAGATGTCGATGATCGACCAGAACGGCGACGTGCTGCAGACCGGCGAGTACCACCTCGTCGTAGCCAAGAAGATCTTCTTCGAGAAGCAGTTCGAAGCTGCCGCCGCCAAGGCGCAGCAGTAGCACCCCGCTCGCCCGTTGCCGCGGCCTTGGAGGGAGGGTCGCGGCAACGCCCGCGGGCATGGACATGCCGGTCAAACGGGAACTGACCCTTGTCATCCTGAGAGAAGCACCGCAGGCGCGAAGTCGAAAGATCCCGTGCGGCGCCAGCCGCAGCACTCCCTGTTAACGCAGCACGGGATCTTTCGACTTCGGCTTACGCTCGGAACGACAGGCAAGCAGTTTGCCCGGCATGTCCATGCCGCAGAACGGCAGGACGATAGGAGAAGAAAGGAAAGGCATCCATGAACATCATTGTTCCTATCAAGGTGCTGGCCGACGATCAGGACATCGTCGTAGCCGCCGACCGGAGTCTGGACGACTCAAAAGCCCATCGCATCGTGTCCACGTACGACCTGAACGCCATCGAGGCCGCCGTGCAGCTCGCCTCCGCCCACGCGGACTCGAAAGTCGTCTGCGTGTCGGTCGCCGACGCGAAGGCCGACGACTCCAAGCTGAAGAAGGGCATTCTCGCCCGCGGCGTGGACGAGCTGGTCATGATCGCCGACGACGCCTGCGCCGACCTCGACGCCCACGCGACGGCCGCCATGCTGGCGCGCCTTGTAGACGGGCTGGACGCCGCCGACCTCATCGTGTGCGGCGACGGCTCCGCCGACAACTACGCGCAGCAGGTGGACGTGCAGCTGGCCGATGCGCTGGGCCTGCCCGTGGTCACCGCCGTGTCCGCCGTGTCGGTGGAGGGCGCCGTCGCCACGTGCGACCGCATGCTGGAGACCCAGTTGCAGACCGTGCAGGTGGACTTGCCCGCCGTGATCAGCGTGGTCCCCGACATCGCGCTGCCCCGCATCCCCGGCATGAAGGACATCCTCGCCGCCGGCAAGAAGCCGTCCTCCGTGAACGCCGCTTCCGATGTGGAGGCCGCGGTCGTCGACGTCGTGGAGACCAAGGCGCCGCAGCAGGCCGAGCGCAAGATGGAAATGCTGGACGCCTCGGTCGACGGCGATCTGGAGAAATTCGCGGCCGCCCTCAAAGCGGCCCTGTAGGAAAGGTGATGTGGACATGAAAGCATGCGTTATCGCTGAAACCTCCGCCGCCGCCCGCGCCCTGTGCGCCGGCGCCCGCGGCATGGCCGACGAAGTGGTGCTGATCGCCCCCGGCGTCGAGGCTCTGACCGGCGTGGCCGACAAGGCCGTGCATATCGACGTTCCCTCCGGAAACGCCATCGACGACGCGTACGCCAGCGTGAACTCCGTCGTGGACGCCGAGGCTCCGGGCATCGTCCTGGTCGAGCCCACCCGTTCCATGAAGGTTCTGGCCGGCAGGCTGGCCGCCCATCTGGGCACGGCGGCCATCACCGACGTCATCGAGTTCGAAGGCGACCTGGCCACCACCATGTACTTCGGCGGCGTGGGCCAGCGCAAGAGCAAGGCCAACGGCACGGCCATCTACACGGTGGGTGCCGGCGTGTTCGACGAGGCCTCCGCTTCGGGCACCGACGCCGTCGAGGAAGCCCCCTTCGCCGCCCCGGCTCGCGCCCTGCGCGTGACGGGAACGAAGGATCTGCCGAAGAGCGACGTGGACCTCGCAGCAGCCGGCGTGGTGGTGGCCGGAGGCCGCGGGTTCGCCGAAGAAGCCGACCTGCAGCTCATGCGCGACGTGGCCGCGAAGCTGGGCGGCGAGTGCGGTTGCTCGCGTCCGCTGGCCGAAGGCGTGGACTGGATGCCGCGAGAGGCCTACATCGGCGTGTCCGGCATGATGCTGGCGCCGAAGGTGTACCTGGGCATCGGCATCTCCGGCCAGATGCAGCACATGGTGGGCGTGAACCGCGCGGGCACGATGTTCGCCGTGAACAAGGACAAGAACGCCCCTATCTTCAAGCAGTGCGACTACGGCCTCGTGGGCGACCTGAAGGACGTCCTGCCGAAGCTGGCGGCGGCTCTGTAGGCCTTCTCGACCTGACCGGGAGGGTACCCGGCATGCCCAGTCGCTCAGACAGTCCTCGCTTCGCTGTGGAACTCGCTTGGTGGGCACGCCGGGCACCCTCCCTTCGATTCACGTCGCTGCCGCCCGCCTTGGACGGCGGGACGGCTTTGGAGAACTTGAGGGATGCCCTGGAGAGAGGCGGCTCCCTTTCGGGTGGCCGCTTTCGCCTCCGTGATGCGAGGGGCAGGGCGCCCTTACTGTTTTCGTGAAGAGAGAAGAAAGAAGAGAGAAAGAGAGAGGAGAGGAACGTGGCTGAGACCGATTTCGACGCGATCGTCGTGGGCTCCGGGTGCGCGGGCGCCGTGGCGGCCTACGAGCTCGCGAAGGCCGGCAAGTCGACCCTCGTGGTCGAGCGCGGCAACTTCGCCGGCGCGAAGAACATGACCGGCGGGCGCATCTACTCGCACAGCTTGAAGAAGGTGTTCCCGGACTTCGAGTCCGAGGCGCCCTTGGAGCGCAAGATCACCCACGAGCGCATCGCGCTCATGGACCCGGCCTCGCAGACGGCGGTCGACTTCACGAGCCCCGAGCTCGCCGAGGAGGGCAAGGACTCCTACTCGGTCCTGCGCGCGCCCTTCGACCAGTGGCTGGCCTCCAAGGCCGAGGACGCCGGCGCCGAGTACATCTGCGGCATCGCCGTCGAGGAGCTCCTGAAGGACGGGTCCGGCAGGGTCGTCGGCGTGCGCGCCGGCGAGGACGAGATCACCGCCGAGGCGACGATCGTCGCCGAGGGCGTGAACAGCCTGCTCTGCGAGCGCAGCCTGGGCAACCCCCGCCCGAAGCCCTCCCAGATGGCGGTCGGCGTCAAGCAGGTGTTCGAGCTGCCCTCGAACGTCATCGAGGACCGCTTCCTGGTCCCGGAGGGCGAGGGCGCGGCGATGCTCTTCGTCGGCGACTGCACGCACGGCAACGTCGGCGGAGGCTTCCTCTACACGAACAGGGACTCCATCTCGCTGGGCCTCGTGGCCACCATCTCGCTGGCCGCCGACGGCGCGAACGAGACGCCGGTGTACCAGATGCTCGAGGACTTCAAGAACCACCCGGCCGTGGCGCCCGTCATCCGCGGCGCGAAGCTCGTCGAGCACTCCGGCCACATGGTGCCCGAGGGCGGCTACGGCATGGTCCCGAAGTACGTGTTCGACGGCTGCCTGGTGGCCGGCGAGTCGGCGGGCCTGTGCATGAACATGGGCTACCAGGTGCGAGGCATGGACTTCGCCGTGGCCTCCGGCCAGATGGCGGGCCAGGCGGCCGTGCGCGCGCTCGACGCGGGCGACACGTCGGCAGCGGGCCTGTCCTCCTACAAGGAGGCGATGGAGGGCTCCTTCGTCATCCAGGACCTGCGCACCTTCTCCAAGTGGCCGCACGTCATGGAGGGCTGGGACCGCATGTTCACCGAGTACCCGGCCATGGCGCGCGACGTCTTCAACGCCATGTTCAGCGTGGACGGGAAGCCCCAGAAGCCGCTGATGAAGCGCATGATGCCCATAGTCAAGCAGCGCGGCCTGTTCAAGCTGGCCGGCGAGGTTCGGAAGGCGGTGAAGTCGCTGTGAGCGAGGTCAAGGAGATCACGGTCAACGTCGACGAGTACCTGGCGCTCGACAAGTACGAGGTGGACGAGGAGAGCGCGCACATCGAGCTCGTGGACGACCCCGACATCGAGGAGTTCCTGAAGCTCGTGCGCGTGTGCCCGGCGGCGCTCTACAAGATCGACGAGGACGGCAAGAAGTCCTTCGACTACGCGGGCTGCCTGGAGTGCGGCACCTGCCGCATCGCCTGCGAGGGCACCATCGTCAAGAAGTGGGAGAACCCCCGGCCCACGATGGGCGTGGAGTACCGGTTCGGGTAGGAGGAGAGCAGCATGCGCGAAACGTACAGTACCATCCGCCATCTCCTACATCTGGCGACGGAGCTTGATCGCGCATGCGCGCTGTTCCTCAGCACGCACGTCAGCATCACCCATGACGAAGCCCGCGTTCTGCTGGAACTGGGCGCGGCTCAGCACTTGTTGCGCCCCGGCGCGCTTGCGAAGCAGCTGAACTTGCAGCCCAGCACGTTATCGCGCGTGTTGAGAAACCTGGAGAATCGCGGCTTCATCGAACGGCACCGCACCACCGAGGATGCGCGTAGCCTATCGCTGAGCCTTACCTACTTGGGAGCGCGCACGGCAAAAGAGACCGAGCAGACGCTTGATCGGTTCTTCGACGGGCTCGGCAAACATTTGGGATACGACGACCTCGACGGTCTTTTGAATGCTTTTCAGGACGCAACCGACTATCTGTCGAGCTGCTGTCCTTCGTGCGAAACCCCATCGTAGGAAAAGACGCGTCCTTTCCCATCTAGCGGGAAAGAAAACCTCGGAGCTACGTTCGTCTGCGCTTCATGCTTCATGCGTCAAGCGGACGAACGCAGCTCCGAGGAAGATGTCGAAAATAGCGAGCGCCGATTGTTTCACGTGAAACATAAATCGTAAAGTCTCACAACAATGCGACAAGTGTTTCACGTGAAACATGTTGATACGGATAGACATCCGTTATCGCCCGTCGAAGAACGAACCCGACCTATCATCTGCCTCGATCGTTCCTCGCCCTTACTATCCTCATTGATTGTTTCACGTGAAACACCTTCATAATGCAAAAAAAGGACGGCCAAAGCCGTCCTTTTCGTCATCAGTGAGAGCGAGGTTATTTCGCAGCGCCGATACGGCAAATCGTGGTACCGCAGTCGGGGCACTTGCCCTTCGTGATAGGCTTACCGTTCTTCGTCAGGCTCTCAACGGGATCCTTCATCTCTTTCTTGGCCTTGCATTTCACGCAATAAGCTTCAATAGCCATGGCTGCAAAAACACCTCTCTGTTCTGTACTTGAGCAGGACGCTTTCATCCCGCACTTTATCGTGGCATACCCTGGCAATAACCAGCGCATACAAACCCGTATTATAAGGCAGGCTGAAAAACGCCCACCGAGGACGGATAGGGGCACCTATATATTCTTCAACAACTCCATAACAAAGTCGGCATTCGTTTCAAGCGTTTGCTCGTCAACGTTTTCCAACACATCATCGCCTTGCGCAAAGAACGCCGGTTTCGCTCCGTTCATGCCTACCAGATGCATTGCCTGGTACCCTTGTTTGATGGCGTAGGAAGCAGCGCTGTCCTTCCATTTGATCTGCGCGCCGCCCACGTTCAAACCGGTGGCTTGCGAAGCCTTCTTGATGTAACGCTTCATACGCGAGGACGTCTTCACCGTCCGGTACATGCCCTCCTGCTCGATCATGCAGAGGTCGCCAGCACCCAAGCCGTCGAGATCGATGATGATAGAGCCACGTAGCTCCTGCTGATGCTCGGTGATGAATGCGCGCATACCGCCGTTTTGAGCGAGCTCCGAACCCAGCGCAACGAACCACACTTCCGTGTTGATGTCGGGGTTGCGGAACTGGTATATCTGCTTGAGCTCGGCAGGGACGTCGGGATCATCGAAATCGAGGGATTCAGACGATTCGTTCGAAGCGCTGTTGAGGTCGAGTTCAGCCTTCTCCATACGACGGGGCGAGAAAGCTCCGCCATGCCAAGGACGACGCTCGTCAGGCCCGTATCCGTCATCGTATTCGTCAACGCCCTCATAGTCGTAAGGGCCGTCGAATCCGTCTTCTTCGATCGTATCGTACTGGCCGTTCTCGTAGCCCGCGTTGTAGGGATCCAATTGCGTTGTCGCACCGGGATCGACGACTCCCTCATCCTCTCGGAAGCTTTCCCAGCCGCCGCGCTCAGCTCCCACCGTGCGAGCATCGAAAGACTCATCCACTTCAAGCCACTCCTGAGGCGAAGGCTCTTGGTCTTTGCTCTTACGGCGCAGACGGTCGAACAGACGATGAACGCGCGATTTGGGCATTTCCACGTACCCGGGGCCGGCGAAGGCTCCCGACTCGGTGAAGTTCTGCTCGTACGCGGAATCATCAGCATCGTCGATGTAGATATCTTCAGGGTCGACATTATCCAGCAGCTCATCGCCAATAGGCGCGAACGTGCCCGTTGCTCCCGCAGGAACGAACGCGCCCGCTGCGCTGACGTTCGAAGTTTTGCCCTCTGACGCATCGGCGCGGCTGATCGAACCCGAAAGCGATGGCAGCATCGAGCGGAGCGAATGCTTCTTCTCAACCGAATCGCCGCTCGCGTTCGAGGCGTTTTCCTCCGATGCGCTTTCCGTCGAATCGCCGCTCACGTCGATGGAGGGAAGCATGCTCAGCAGGCTTTTCGCGGCAGATTTACCAGACGTCTCAACATCTGCCAACGGAGCACGTTGCTTCGGCAGCTCTGATATGGGAGGCAGATTCGTAGCCGAAACTCCTATATCAGGCAACACGATAGGCCGATGAGCAGACGTTTCGACCTGAGAGACGGCTTCCTCGGTGGAGACCTCGTAGCTTTCGATGTCGACGTCGATTCGTCCGCTTGCGCCGATAGGGGCGCCCGTCACGTCCACTCGGTTGCCAGAGCGCTGCATGTCGGCTTGAGCAGCGCGGGCTTCTTCTTGCACCTTGCGCGGATCCAGGAACGAGGGCATGGGAACATCGCTGATGGGCGGCATATCATCCAGACGAAGCCCGCTTACGTCAATAGGCGGCATGGCGGTTGTCGAGAACGGATCGCCTTGAGCATCCTCGACGGCAGCCTCGTGCGCGGCGCTCGACGGAGCTTGCAAGCCCTCCTCGCCGGACGGAACCTCGTAATCTCCATCGTCAGAGAGGCGCTGCGAACCGTCCGCAGCGCTTGCTTCCGTCATGTGCCATTGGGGAGCCTGCACATCAAGAGAATCGTTGCTACCGGAATCGGATACATCCGCCGTTCCATGATCCGAGGGCTTGCTCGCCTCGGCGAAACTTCCGGCGCTTTCGCTGTCGGCTGCATCAAGAGCGCTTGCGAAACGAGAGCGTTGCACCGGCTTGTCTGCGTTACGAGGCTTCTTCGCCTTCTCCTGAGCTTTCTTGAACCAGTCCGGAACCCCGTTGCTCGTTCCGCCCGCCTGGCTCACGGCATCGTACGACGATGCCGCCATGCCGGCCGTTGCCGCCGCAATGGCGGCCGCCTCCTCGGCGGCGCGGCGAGCTTCTTCGGCAGCTGCAGCCTCGGCGTTCGCCAGGGCCTCCTGCATGGTTTCCTCGGGAATGCTGGACAACGCTTCGCGCGTCTCGTCGCGCAGCTCTCGATAGCCTTCGTCAGTAGCCGCAGGCAACGGGGGTTCTTTGATCTGGACGAGGTTCTGAGCGATATCCGACGCTGTAACCCCTGAAACGGGCTTGCCTGACAGCGCGGCGATGGCGGCTTTCGCTGCAGCCAGGCGTGCTTCGGGAGTCTGCGGAGCAGGCGCAGGAGGCTTCACGTTAGCGGCTTCGTACACCAGCTGCGCGCCTTCAGGAACCAACCCCGCCTTGCGCGCCGCATCTTCTCCGTGGATCGCAGCATCGGCGTTCGCGGCCAGCTCGGCTTCGCTCACACGGCCTCGACCTACACGGCGTGCGACTTCCAGCATCACAGCCGTGCCCGCGGCGTTGCAGTTCGCTCCTTCGTTATACGAAGCCAGCTTGTGCAGCAGTGCGAACACCAGGGGCAAAGCAACCAGGATCAGCGCGATGCACGCCAGCACGTTCAACACGATGGCGGTAGCGCCTTCGGCGTTGAGGAATACCACGTTACGAACGATCAGCAGCACTGGCAGGAATACCATGGCGCCGAACGTAGCCCATTGCAGGATGGGAAGAATCGAGAGCAGCGGGCCGTTGAGCTCGGCGTTCACCTTGCCGCTGTCGTAGCGCGATACCACGATCACCTTGCGCCGACGCGATCCGCCCGTTTCGGCCGAGTAGCCGGGCTCGTACTTCGCCACGACATTCTGGCTGACACCTCGTGCGAAAGCGCGGGACAGCACGGGTCGGTTGAACACCTCGGCGGCGAACAGGAGAGCCGCTAACAGCGTGACCACGATGGACACCACACCCGCCGCTGGCAAAAACAGTGCAAGAATAGTGACTACCAGCGTAGCCGCGCAGCAGATAACGCGCGGGGCTTCGGCTCCGGGAGCTCCGCTGAAATCTTCTATGATTGCGGAAAGACCCGCATCCTTCTGCATCTGCTCGGTAATGTACAACGCCGCTTGCTGCTCTTCTTCAGTCCCCGCAGGACGAGGTCCGATTTCCTGTGATAGATATGCGACGTGATCTAGTATGTCCGGCATACTCTTTTGCCTTTCGTTGATGATTCTACAAGGCACACATAATGCAAGTATACGCTATTTGCTCTCCGCACCCAAATAATCACTAATAAAAGCGTCTGCGCTGCGCGCTTGTAAACGTGCTGTTGAATAGGCCTTTGTAACATCCGCCGTGGCTTCTGCGAAGGTTTCGTCGATGATGACTGCAGGATCTTCGGGAAGCGATTTCGCAAGCACCGCCGCTTCGGCATCGGCGATGTTGTAAGCATTGTTCTGAGCCGTGGCTTCTTCCTTGTTCTTTGCCAGAATCGCATCGTCCGACGCGATGGCATAACCGAGCGATTCCTGACGCTTGCCAATATAATCGAAGTACTGCGAGAAATCAGCCGACGCATACGTCGATTGAACGTCCGAAAAAGCCTGATAAGCCTCATCGAAGGCAGCCAGCGCTTCTTTCGTCTTGTTCTTAGACGCCTCGACGTTTTCAACCGTCGTCTCGGTGACCAGCTGAGCGGCCTGGCGCGCCAAATCGTCGCCTTTCAAAACGGTTTTCCAAGCACGATCCACCTGCTCGGCGGCGAGCTGAGCCTCCGTCGCGGCGTTCATGAGAAGCTGGCCCTGTTCGACAAGCGTGTAGCGCGCTGCGATCGCCGCTACCGTTTGGTTTGCGGCCTCCTTCTCGCGAGCACCGTTCAGCTCCAGCGAGACGGTGCGCGCTTTTTCATCAGCATCCTGCAGCTTTCCTTCGACATCCTCGAGCTGCGCTTGGATATCAACACGCTGCTCATCGCTTCCATCAGCAAAAGGATTCTTCACTACCTCATCGAGCTTTTCTATGGTCTCGTCAGCCTCTTTGACGAGCAGCAACGCATCGTCAAGTACCGCAACGTGTCCTTGTTGGGTTTGATAATCGCGATAGAGGTACACGCCTCCCGCACTCAACAGGCCGGCGCTCACCACCACGACCACCGCAATCGCAAGCCATTTGCTCAGACGACGCCGCGCTTTGCGGAGGGCTATCTCTTCTTCGGGAGAGCGTTTTGGTTTGACAGGGGCAACCGCTAAGGCCGTGGAAGGGTTTTTCTCCGTCGAGCCGGACGAACGCGGCGGCGGAGCAATCATTCCAAGCTTCGACGTCGGTCCACTATCATCAACCGACACGAAACCGCCAGTTGAAAGCGGCAATCCACGTTCCTTGGTCGGCGTGGGAGCAGGCTTTTTCCGCTTGCCCGGAAGAGTGAAGAGCGAGATGCGGCCTGGCCTGTGCTTCAGGCCGTCGTCATCGCCTTCCAGCGCGTTCTTTGCCGCGTCGAGCACGCTGAACGATATCTCGTTCGACGTGCCGCGCGTATGCCTTTTGATATGCGCGGCACGCGTTATCTTGTCTTCCCTCTTACCCATTCGTACCAGCCGGATCGCCTTGCGTTACCCGTTGTTGGAGCGCTCGAGATCGGCTACAATCTCAGCCGCCGTCATCACCTTGATGGTCCTGCTCGGAAGGGAATTAAGGAACGCTTTGCCGTAGCTTTTCGTCAACAAGCGACGATCGGCGAGAATAAGCACGCCCGTATCATCAGCTTTCCTGATAAGTCGACCAGCAGCCTGTTTCGTCTCAAGGACGGCGGCGGGTAGCACGTAGCGCCTCCACGCCTGATCGTCGCGAGCCGCCCGTTCGCACGACAAAGGATCGGTCGGCTTCGCGAAGGGCAGCTTGGGAATGACGACCCCTTTGAGCGTAGCGCCCGGAGCATCGAATCCCTCCCAAAAGCTTTTGAGAGCGAAGAGCGAAAGATGCTCGTCCGCCAGAAAATCATCGCGCAAACCTTTTACCGACACACCCCATTTTTGACACACGACGCGCAGGTCATCGACTTTGAGTTGGGGTTGTACCTCGTCAAAGCAACGCTCCATCTCGCGACGGTTCGTGAACAAGGTCAGCATCGAGCCGTTCTGCGCACGGTGAACGTCCACCAGCAGGCGCTGCAGCGCGGCAAGATACGCGGCTTCGTTCGGTTCCGGCATATCGCTGGCCACGTACACTGTCATATGAGCGTCGAAATCATAGCTTGAATCCAGCTTGCACATCTGACAGGTCGAATGCTCCGAAGCGTTCAATCCCAGGGCGCTTTCGAATGCGTCGAATTTATCGTCCACCGCCAACGTGGCGGACGCGAACACCGTCGAGTGCGTGCGCTCGAACAACGTCTCGTTCATCACTTCGCCCACGTTGATCAGCAGCGCTTCCAGCTTTTCCGCGACGCGATCTTTCTTGCGACTCAAAGTGGCCGCATAGGCATACGTTTCCGGAGCCCTGTCCAAGATGATGTCGGCGGCGTTCATCTGGTCTTTGAGCTCCATCGCGGTCGATGCTATCTCGCGCTGGATCTCTGCCGCGCCTTCGAGCTCTTCCAGATATCCCACGAGCTCCTGACACACGCGCACCAGCTTCTCCGCTGCTTCGGTCATCGCTCGACCATAGCTTGCTACCTGGGCAAACGTTGCGCTGGAACGCACATCTGAATTGATCCACAGCTCGACGATCTCGTAGCCTTTTCCTTTTTTGTTCTGATCGAAGAACAGAAGGTCCTTGAGGTGAGCGGAGAATTCCCGCGCAGCATCAGCGTAGGCCTTGCCCGCAGAGCGCGCCTTGCCGGTAAGGGCGTAGAACAGCGAAGAACCCTCTTCCATGCCGGGCACCACCACACGGCGCTCGGCACGCACGAACACGTTACGGGAAGCCTCATCGGCACCGACACGGTTGGCCAGGCGCGTTATGTCCTCGGCCGAAAGCGACAACGAGAAAGCCCGACGAGCTTCGGCTTCGGCTCCATGGGCCTCATCCACCACCCAATAGCGGATCGGCGGCAGCAATCCACCATCTGCTACGAGATCGCAGAACAGCAAACTATGGTTGGTGACCACGATATCGGCCGCCTCGGCGCGCCGGCGCGAACCGTGCACAAAGCATGAAGTACCGAAATAAGGACACTTACGCCGTAGACAATCGTTCGCCGTCGTAGTGATAAGACGACGAGGCAGCACGCGATAGTCGATTTTCAAGCTGTCCATGTCATCGTATTCAGTCTGCTCGATAAACGACAGCAAGGCGGCAAGGGAGGGAGCCTGGGTCTGCTCTTTGTTGCCGAACAGCTTCGTCTGCGCTCCTTCCTCGACGATATGGCCGATCTTACGCAAACAAGGATAGTGCGAGAAACCCTTGAGCGGAGCATACGTCAGAGACGGCCTGTCAGGGTCGGCCAACCGAAGCGCTTTTTCCAATGCAGGCAGCTCATGGTAAACCAACTGATCGAGCAGGGTATTAGTCTTCGTTGCAACGCCGACGGCTATGTTGTTGGCCCGCGCCGTCAACGCGGCGGGAACCAGGTACGCCATGGACTTTCCAACGCCCGTTCCCGCTTCGACCAACAGGTTCTCCGAAGAAGAAAATGCCTTTCTCACTGCCTCTGCCATAGCGACCTGCTCTATGCGAGGCTCGAACTCTTCGTACAACGACCCCACGAGCCCGGTTTCCGAAAAGGCTTGAACGATATCCGCATCTGAAGGGAACGTAAGCGAGCGTTGCGGATCGGCCGCGATATCGTCGGCGTCCAGCTTCGCCGCGCGCTCCAGCTTGCCCAAGCGGTCACGACGAAGGGCGCGCAAAGAGAATCTCAAACTTGGTGTTTCACGTGAAACATCTTGGTTCGCTTCCACCTCGTACTTTCGGGCGAACTGCTCGAATACCATCCTCGTCGACCACTCGTCAGGAGTCGCCATATGGGCGATCTCGCACACAAGCGCCGGCGGCATCGCGGCGACACCTGCAAGCAGGATGCGGAAGATGGCGCAGGTTGCCTCGACGTCGGCATCGGCGCGATGTGTCGACAAAGGCGCGCCGAAAGCCCGTACAAGATCGAGCAAGCGATGCGATTTCATGCGGGGAAGCGCGATTCGCGCAAGATCGAGCGAATCGATCCAGGTATTCTCCAACAGGGGATAACCGCTGGGATGACGCGTGGTGAACGTACGATCGAACTCTGCGTTATGCGCGACCACCTTCGCATCGCCAATGAATTCCACAAGCTTGGCCAGTGCGTCGGCGGGAAGCGGAGCATCGGCGACATCGCTATCGTGGATATCGGTCAGATGCGCGACGTCTTCCGGAATGGGCTTCCCGGGATTCACGAACGTGATGAACCATTCGACTATTTCGCCTTGTTCCATGCGAGCTGCAGCGATCTGCGTCAGCTCATCATGGTTGAAAGAGAAGCCGGTGGTCTCGGTGTCCAGAACCACGACGTTATGGTCGAGATCGCCGAAATCCATCGTCGCTGCGATTTCGGGAAGCGACGCATACCGGTCGCGGACGGCCTGGGAAGTGCCATCGCTTATGAAACTTTGCAGGGTATCCTGCGAGAGCATATTTTGTTTATCCATACCGTCCAGCCTATCATCTATCATGGGATCATACAAACTGTTACGCCGACGTTGACAAAAAGAACGGCTCGAAGGAGAGAATATGCAGGCTGAGCGTTACTTCGGTACGTACGCACGATTCGATACCCTTTCAAAGAAAGATGCTGCAATCCTGCTCGGAGCCGATAATCCTATAGGCGACGTGTTCGAGATCGTATTTCAAACCGACAACGGGGTGTCCACCGCTTGGATGAAAAACCGCTTCGGCGCGCTGATCGGATTTCTCGATGCTGAGCTTTCACGCCAGCTGAGCATTCTCGCCGCACGCGAGTGGAAACTGCAAGCCTTGTTGTCGTTCGTCGCGTTCACCGACCATCCCGAACCAGGCCACTACTGGGGCCAAGTCGCCATCATCTGCTACGATTCCAATCTCGATCAAGCTTTCAAGCCTTTCATAGCTACAACGGTGCAGCGTCTTTCCGATGGCGTGCGACCGGAAATCGATCTCGGCGAGCAAGGTGTCGAACAGGTAATCTCCAGCAATGGTAATTGGACTCCAAAACAGACCGTAGCATTTCCTCCAAAGGAAGCGGGAACGGTGATCATGAAGAGTCGACGTAAAATGTCCGAGAAACTCATCGAGCAGGGGCGCAAAGGAAACAAGGGCTGCTATGCGGTCAGCTGGCTGTTCTTGCTGGCGCTCGTAGCCCTTGCTCTTTTCAGCCTCAAATCATGCGGCGCGTTCTAGTCTTTCTTCAAGAGTGGAATGTTTCACGTGAAACATTCCACTCTCCCGTTTATTAGCTGAGGGCATAACCGATAAGCCGCGTACAGAGTTCCGGAAAAGAAATGCCCGCCGCACGCGCGGCATCGGGAAGCAGCGATGTTCCCGTCATGCCGGGAATGGTATTCGTCTCCAGCGTCCAGCACGAACCGTCTTCTTCCAAAATGAAATCAGAGCGCGAAACCCCTTCACACGACAACGCGCGGTGGGCACGAACCGCAAGCTCTTGCACCATCCGCGTCGTTTCGTCCGACAGCGGCGCGGGACACAAGTGCTGCGAACCACCGGGAGCATATTTCGACTCGAAATCGTAGAAATCGCTTTTAGGAACGATTTCGATTATAGGCAACGCTTCGACTTCTGCGTCGCCAATGACCGCAACCGTCAACTCCTTACCTTTTATATAGCGTTCAACAAGAACCTCTGAATCGATGTCGAACGCCTTCTCGATTGCTTCGCCGATTGCCGCAGCACCTTCGACGATGAACACCCCCAGTGCGCTTCCTTCCGTGCCGGGTTTCACCACACAATGCGTGCCAAGCTTCTCGACGATAGAATCCACGTCGTAAGAACCTCCCTTCTGCAGCGGCACAGAGGGGGGAGTAGGGATGCCGGCTTGTTCGTAGTACAGCTTCGACTTCACTTTATCCATTGCCAAAGCGCTCGACCACACCCCGCTACCGATATAAGGGAGCCCAATCGTTTCCAAAAGACCCTGCACGGTGCCGTCTTCCCCATATTTCCCATGCAAACAGAGAAAAGCAACGTCGAAAGGACCGTCGATCAAACGTTTCAGATCCTCCTTGTCGGCAGGATCGAGCTGCGTAACGGTATATCCGGCTTCTTCAAGGGCCTCTCGCGCGCCTTCGGCCGATGCGAGAGACACCTCGCGTTCCCCGCTCTTTCCTCCGGCGAGCAACGCCACGCGGCATTCAGACATGCATCCTTCTTTCATCATCCTTGATACGTTCGTTGCAGTATAGCAAAGGGATGTTTCACGTGAAACAATGTATAATGGCGGCTATGGATAAATCAATCAAAACCTATTCGCTGCCCGAACTCGCTTCAGTAATGAAAGAACTAGGGCAGCCCGCTTTTCGCACGCAGCAGCTGCAGGAATGGCTCTACCAACGACATGCGTCCAGCTACGACGAGATGACGAATCTCCCTGGTTCTCTGCGAGCAACCCTTGCTGAACGTTTTCCACTCACGATGCCGACTGTCGTCGATCGTCAGATTTCGAAAGACGGGACGCGGAAATACCTTGTTGAGTTCGACGACGGTATCCGCGTAGAGACCGTAGGCATCCCTTCGCGCAACGGCGATCGCTTGACCGTATGCTTCTCCACGCAGGCAGGGTGTCCCATCGCATGCGCGTTCTGCGCGACAGGCCAGGAAGGTTTCGCGCGCAATCTCACACCGGGAGAAATAGTCGACCAAGTACTTATCGTCCAAGAAGACATGGGGAAGCGTGTCACGAACGCCGTAGGAATGGGTCAAGGAGAACCGTTTCTCAATTACGACAACACCATGGCCGCATTGCGCATCCTTAACCACAAGAAAGGTCTTGAGATCGGAGCACGCCATATCAGCGTCTCAACCTGCGGGATTTTGCCTGGTTTGGAACGCTTCTCTGAGGAACCCGAGCAATTTACCCTCGCGGTTTCACTCCATGCAGCGCGTCAACCGATTCGCGACCTCATTATGCCTAATGTTGCTCGCTACGAATTGCCTTCGTTGAAAGAAGCGCTTCAGAACTACGTGGCGAAGACAAACCGCCGGGTTACGCTCGAATACATCATGATCGAAGGCGTGAACGACGCACCTGCCGACCTTAAGGCTCTTCAAAAGTTCTGCTCGAATCTTCTATGCCACGTCAATCTCATCCCTATCAATGCAATAGAAGGTTCGGAATTCCAACCGAGCTCGCCTGAAACGATTAATCTATGGCTTTCCGAAATTTCTAAGAAAGGAACGGAAGCTACGCTGCGCGACTCCCGCGGTTCTGATATCTCCGGCGCCTGTGGCCAACTGAAAAACACCTTCAAGCCTTGCAACTGAAGTGTTTCACGTGAAACACTTCAGTTGCCTACTGTTGCAACGGATGCACAAGAGAATACGTATACAAAAATAAGAAAGCCCGGAATGTTTCACGTGAAACATTCCGGGCTTTCTTTTGGGAACCTTTCGACCTTTAGGACGCTGCAGCTATGAGCTCCTCGAACAACCTCTCGAGATCTTCCTCATCTTGGAATTCAATCTCAATCTTGTTCTTTCCGTTAGAAGACTTCACCTTTACGGGCGTATGCAACACATCTTTCAAAGCTTTTGCCACCGTTTTAAACGTCTTAGGCAACGGCTCCTTCTTCGTCGGGGCGTCATTGCGCTTACCCGAGAACAGACGCGCGATAGCCTCTGCTTCTCGAACCGTAAGTTTTTCCGCAACAAGCTTGTCCGTCAGCTTCTGACGCCCTTCTTTCGTGGGAATGGACAGGATTGCGCGTGCATGACCCGCCGATATCTTCTCCTCGAACAATAATTGCTGCGCCTCTTCGGGAAGCTCGAGCAAACGCAACGCATTAGCCACAGTAGAACGGCCTTTTGACATAGCCTGTGCTACTTCGGACTGCGTGAGGTTACGACGCTCCATCATGCGGCGATAACCGTATGCCTCTTCTATAGGATTAAGGTCGGAACGCTGAATATTCTCCACAAGAGCAAGCTCGAGCGCTTGATCGTCGTCCGCATCCTTAATGCGTACCGGCACGGTTTTCAATCCTACGATTTTACATGCCTGCCAACGACGTTCGCCCGCGATGATCTGATATTCATTGGTTCCAACGGGACGAACGAGAATCGGCTGCAGCAGACCATCCTTCTCGATTGATGCTGCAAGCTCCTCAAGCGCCTCTCTTTTGAAGTTCGTGCGCGGCTGATCGGGGTTCGGACTGACGGACTCTATCGGAACCTCGTCGGTTCGGCGCTGAACAACGCTTTTAATGGTTACCTGGCTTTCACCATCGACGATCGATTCCTCTTTCATTGGCGTGATTGTTTCACGTGAAACATTCTGACGTTCAACCACGGGTTCGGTATGCATAGGGATCGGTACGGCAGTCTCTTCGCGTTGTTGCTCCACCAACACCCGTTTGGGCGTAGATTCGAGAGGGGCTGCTTCCTCAAACGCTCCACCAAGAAGCGAGTTCAAGCCACGACCTAATCCGCTTTTGTTCGCTTTAGCCACGTTGTACCACTTCCTTTGCGAGGTTTACATACGATTGCGCTCCCTTGCCCGATGGATCGTATTGGGTGATAGGCTGGCCGAAGCTCGGTGCTTCAGACAATTTAACCGTACGGGGAATAAGCGTCGTAAAAACCGTTTTACCGAAATAGCTGCGCACCTCTTCAACGACTTGTCGAGAAAGAGTAGTACGACCATCGTACATAGTAAGAAGAACACCGAAGATATCAAGGGTAGGATTCAGACGAGTTTTGACACGTTTCATTGAATCAAGGAGTTTTGTCACACCTTCCAGTGCGTAAAACTCGCATTGAATTGGTATCAACAGCTTGTCCGCAGCAACAAGCGCGTTGACCGTCAATAAGCCGAGAGAAGGAGGGCAATCGATAAATACATAGTCGTACTTGCCTCGAAGGCTTCCTACGGCGTCTTTTAAGCGATTCTCACGGGCCATCTCGGATACAAGCTCTACTTCTGCCCCTGCAAGATTTATCGTGGCTGGTACGAGATCGAGCCCTTCGCCCACATCCGGGATGATGACATCCTCTATTGCAACGTCGTTCAATAAAACGTCGTACACGCAATTGTGCACTTGGCTCTTCTCGATACCTAAACCACTCGAGGAGTTGCCCTGCGGATCAAGATCGACCAACAAAACTTGCTTGCCCAACTCTCCCAATGCGGCGGAAAGGTTGATCGCAGTCGTGGATTTTCCAACGCCGCCCTTCTGATTGATGATGGCCATCACCTTTGTCTGACCGACCACATGTTTGACAGGCGCTTTATCTTTGATCGTCTTGATAGGAGTAGGAGGAACTTCTTGCTCTGCCAAAGGCTTCACAGTCTCTCGTTCAACCACTTCAATATGGTCGATGATCAACTCGTCCTCTACGATCTCTTCTTTTTTATGTTGCTTGACAGTCTCTGCTGCTTTTTTGTCTCGTTTGAGACCATCGAATAGTCCCACAGGGACCCCCTTTCTTGACCGCGAACACAGTATACCTTGTTTAGTGTTTCACGTGAAACACTCGCCCAAAATGTTTCACGTGAAACATCGGGAGCCTGCTAGAACCAAAAGTGTTTCACGTGAAACAAATATAGAAACCGCGTTGGAAAACAAGGTAAACGGCGTGATATCCGCATAGACCTCACGCTAGAAACCTGCCATATGCACGTAAGACCACATCTGTACAATACTAAATAGGAAAAAGGAGGTTGCTGATGAATACCACGCGGCGCCAATTACTCGCTCAGCGGGCAGAAAACATGCGTAATCAAATGACCTATCCCGAGCGAAGGCTTTGGTTCTCGTTCTTACGAGAATATCCTACACCGTTCGTAGCTCAAAAAGTGATTGGATCATACATTGTTGATTTCTATTGCAGAAAGGCGCGTCTCAGCATTGAACTGGACGGTGATAGCCATTATACCGAAAGCCAGAAGGAATACGACCGCGTTAGAACAACCTTTCTCGAAATGCTCGAGATCAAAGAGCTGAGATTCACTAATAACGAAGTAATGGAGAACCTCGAAGGCGTGTGCGAAGCGATCCACGCTGAAGTCCTCAAGCGTCGTAACGACGTTCACGGAAGCCTATTCCAAAAAATGAAGGACAAACATTAGACTCCGCTGGATCCGAATTCAATTCACTATCTGCGTTGTCTATGCGAGAACGCGGCGTTTGGCGTTTACTCTGGATCCGAGCTAAATGCGCGTAGGCTGCGTGTTAGAACTGAATGGAATCCGCGTAAGGTTAGCGCTAGATTCTAATGCAGAATGTTTCACGTGAAACATTCTGCATTAGAGCGGGCGTTTTTGCGCGAAACCTGTTTTGCGCGGAAGCTTTACATGCGGGGTACCCGTTTTTTCGAAGCAAATGATGCGGCGGTGATTCTTGCCAAGCTCAACGATACGATCGGATACAAGCTTCATCGCCAAGCGGTTTTGCAACGATAGGGCATGCTCCATCTCTTCATCGGATACATTGGCTTTATAGCAAATCAACCGCCCACCTTCCTGCAGCAACGGGCTGGCGAATTCCATGAGTATCGACAGCTGAGCAAGCGCCCGAGCGGTCACCGCAGCGAACGAGGCAGGTTCTTCACGAGCAAGGTCTTCGATTCGGCCGGTATACACATCAACGTTATCAAGACCTAACGTTTGCACCATCGAAGCGAGGATCGTGGTTTTCTTACCGACGGAATCAGCTAGAAGCGTAGAACGACCGCTCTCTATAGCTAGGGGAATACCCGGATAACCTGCCCCTGATCCAATATCGACCATTCGACCTTCCGGTGCTTCTCTCAATTCAGGCAGACCAACTAAAGAATCCTGCACGTGGAGAAGCATCCCTTCATCCCATGTCGAAATACGCGTGATGTTGGTGGTCTTATTGGCCTCGATAACCAACTCCAGATGGCGTTTCAAAAGATCCTCGCGCATGTTCACTCCTCTACAATTGAATGCCCTCAGTATAGAGGAATGTTTCACGTGAAACATTCAAATCACGACGTTTCAAATGTTTCACGTGAAACATTTGAGCGAAACGCACCTCAGGTAAGAGTGTTTCACGTGAAACACTCATGACGCGAAACAGACTGAGGTTAGACCATTGTCTATTGTTTCACGTGAAACACTCACGACAATAAACCGAGCTCTTGACCCTTTTCTAATGTTTCACGTGAAACATTTAGCGTAAGGACAAAGGAGAATCAGGTTTAAGGCGATTCGCTTTCGAAACACGAAGGGAGACGGGGGAACCATCATCGAAAATCTCGATTGAAAGGAACTTCTAATGTTTCACGTGAAACACTAAAAACAAAAACCCGCACCTTTCGATGCGGGTTTGCGGCTAAACCGAGACTTACAAGTTTAGCGAGGAAGAATCACCACATGACGGGCGCTGCCTTCGCCTTCAGATGCCGTCTCCACACGGTCGTCGTCGCGCAGGCAGATGTGCACGATACGACGCTCGTACGGCGTCATCGGACGAAGCTTGATGCTGCGGTTCTGGCTAGCTGCGCGGTTCGCGGAAGAACGGGCAATCGATTCCAGCTTCTCGCGCTGACGGCTCTTGTAACCTTCGACGTCCACGATGACCGGGTAACGGAACCCGATGGTGCGCACGGTAATCGCCGACACGAGGAACTGCAGGGCATCGAGCGTCTTGCCGTGACGGCCAATCAGCACCGCCAGATCGTCGCCCGTGATGTCGAGGATCAGCTCGCCTTCGTCGCCTTCGTACTCGTCGATGGTCACTTCGCCCACCTCGAAGTACTTGAGAATATCCTGGAGCGCTCCGATCGCCGTATCGGCAATGCGATCCAGATCCTCGTCGGTCAGTTCAGCGGGTTCCTCATCAAGAGGCTTCTCATCAACCAATTCTTCAGCCATGACAGACTCCTCAATGTTTCACGTGAAACAATCGCGGTTACTTGCGCTTCGTCGTATCCTTCTTGGTCGGACGGGGCTTCTTCTGCTTGCGGGTCACGTCCACCTCGATAGGCTTCACCTCGATGGTTTCAGCGGCCTCGGCGTCGCGCTTCTTCATGATGCGCATGGAGATCTGCTGCTGCGCAATGCCCATGAGGGAGGACGCGCCCCAGAACAGAAGCACGCCGGCGGGCGAGCTCCAGCTGATCCAAAGCATGAACACGCTCATCACAGCGGCCATGATCATGGTCTGCTTGCGCTGCGGGTTGTCCTTGTTTCCCATCTGCATGAGAACCATGGGCAAAAACGTGGCGCCCGCGAAGATCACCATAAGGATCAAATAGGGAACAAACGTTCCAAAACCAACGGCCAGAGCCTCAGAAGGCCTCATAACCAAGCTGGGAACCAGGTTGTAGAACTCGTAGGTGGTGCCCGATGTGCGCGAACCCATCTCGCTGAGCACTTGAAACAACGCCATGAAGATAGGCATCTGCAGCAGCATGGGCAGACAGCCCGCCAGCGGGTTGAACTTCACCTCGGCGTAGAGCTTCTGCATCTCTTCCTGCAAGCGAGGCTGATCGTCAGCGTACTTGCGCTGCAGCTCCTGCATGAGCGGCTGCACCTTCTGCATCTGAAACGACGATTTCGTCTGCTTGTGCATCAAAGGTGAGATCAGAATACGGAAGATGACCGTCACGATGATGATGGCCAGGCCCCAGTCGCCGCAGAAGTCATAGAAGAAATGGATAATGTCGAATATCCAGTCCTTAAATACGTCCCACATGTTCAGTTGTTCCTTCCTCTATACCAAAGAAGCCCGCGCGACGACCTCAAGGAACAGGATCGTAGCCGTGCGAACCCCCCGGACGACAACGTAGCACACGCTTCACCGTGAGCTTGAGACCCCGGCAGAACCCGTAGCGCTGGAAGGCTATGAGCCCGTATTCGGAGCACGTCGGCGTGAAGCGGCAGCAAGAAGGGAACAGAGGGGAAATGGCAGCCCGGTAGAAGGTGATGAGAAACACCGCCACTTTGCACGGCACCTGTTTCAGAAATGCCTTCATTCCTCTCGTCCCTAACGTAATTCAGCCCGCTTCAACGTCTCGGCACATGCTGTATGCACTTTACTATAAGAACCCCTCATGATACCCGACTTCGCGAGAAATATCACATCGTAGCCCGCCCACGGACCACCCAGTTCGTGACATATGGCTCGCATGCGTCGTTTAGCGCTGTTGCGCCATACCGCGTTCCCTGACTTTTTACCCGCAATAAAAGCAACACGACCTTGCTGGCCGTGCTGCTTCGTGGGTAACACTATGAACGTAAGGTACGGCGTATGCAGACGCTTACCGCATGAGAACAGATCGGAGATATCCCCGCGGGATTTAATGGTCTCCAACCTAAAGCTCTCTTTACACGCAGAGACGCTTGCGCCCCTTGGCGCGACGAGCAGCCAGCACCTTGCGGCCGCCCTTCGTCGACATACGAGCACGGAAACCGTGGCACTTAGCCCGCTTACGAGTGTTAGGTTGATACGTGCGCTTCATATTGATTCCCTTTCATGGTTTTAGAGCAACCTCGAAAGTATAGCTCACGTTACCGGGGAGTCAAGGAAAACTCACAAGAAGGGTTCATGATTTTTTCCAGGTCGCTTCGAATAGAACGAACCCAAGGGAAGGTCTCTTCGCCGTGGAAAACCTCGAAAGTTTGTTCTGAATGTCCTCGACCATGCTTGGATGGCTATTTTTTCAACCGTTTTCCTCTTTTTTGCGCAGCTCTATTGTGGAAAATGTTGAAAACTCTCGATTCATTCGAGAGCCGTTGTGGAAATCTCTAACGTCATCGGTTTGTCAAGGGATATTTTCTCATTCTTTTACAAGCCTCTCATCAGGCATAAAAGGTGATCGTAGTTATTAACAAAGCTTTGACCTGGTGTTATATATTGCTTGCCGGGTGATTCACCCATACGACCGGGCAATATGTTACCCAATCTTCACGTAAACGAATTCAAACGGTCACGTCCTGCCGGAGGACGCGTTTCGGCCCAGGAAGCGCCAATCCGCTTGGAGGCTATCAACATTTTTGCACGTTTTTCACCAACGTTCGTACGTTTTCCAGAATACGTTCTTCAACGTTTTCCACATTTTCTGAATAGAAAGTGGAAAACGTTGAAAAGCCCATGTGGAAAGCAGTGCAGGATTTAGAAATAGATGAATACATAGTTTTGAATGCTATGAATTCCCTAGGTGGATAGATTCAGAATCGAAAAAACGCTACAATGCCTTTGAATGTTGCTGAAAAATGCTGAATATCGAATCTGAAAACGGAACACCATTGGACAACCAGATTGAAAAAGCAGATCATCAGGATGAAACCGCTGATGAAAACGTGGAGCCTTTCGACTACACGCATGTACACGCCGTAGCGCGCATCGCGCTGTACGACGATCTTCGCAGCGCCCCGCGCGTGACGGAGATACACCCGGCGCCGACGGCTGAATTCATTGAAAGCCTTGCATCGAAAATTTATGAACAGGCTAAAAACGCCGGAGGGACCATTCCGTACACCGTCATCCGCGAAGTATCGGAAAACTTCATCCACGCGCGTTTCGCCGAGGCTACCGTGTCCATCCTGGACGAGGGCAATACCATCCGTTTCGCCGACCAGGGCCCGGGCATACCTTACAAGGATCAAGCGCAGATCCCCGGGTTCACGTCCGCCGTGGAGCCGATGAAACACTATATTCGCGGCGTGGGGTCGGGCCTGCCCATCGTGAAAGAGTACCTCGATTTCTCGCACGGCACCATCACCATAGAGGACAACCTGGGAACAGGCGCCGTAGTGACCATCAGCCTACGTGCGGGCGAGGCGACCGATATGCCGCCCGTCGACCAATCGAGCGCGCTTCACCCTGCATCCGCGCAACCATCGGCCATGGAACCCGCTTACCCGATGCACGAGGCGCCGCAGCAGCTGCAGCAGCAGATTCCTCCCCAGCAGCCGATGCAGCAACCCGCCTACCCGGCGCAATACGGATACGCAAACCCACCGTATCCGCAGGAAGCCGCGCCCGCACGACCGCCTTACGGTTACGAGCCCGAACCGCAGTACGCGCCCCCGCGCTATGCGCAGAATCCCTACGCGGCAGGCGCGCCCTACTATCCCCAGCACGGTGCCCCGGCTCATCGCGCTCAGGGCATGGGCATGCAAGCCCAGCATGCGATGGCGCCGCTTATCCCCCCGTTGTCGCAACGCGAGCGCGACTTCCTGCCCATCTTCCTGAGCGAAGGAGCCCTGGGAGTAACGGACCTGTCGCGTTTGACCGGCGTGCCGCAATCAAGCACGTACGTGGCGCTGTCGAAATTAGAGGAAGCCGGGCTTATCGAGAAAACGGTCGGACAGAAGCGCATTCTGACCGATCTGGGATACCACGTGGCAAATTCCCTATAATCGGCCTTTACCCGGCTTCGATCTGTTAATACAATCGAAGCGGCGGCGGGTGGCGCCCGCTTGACGCACGAGAGAGATGTTTCACGTGAAACATTCGCGATGCCCCCATCAAGGAAGCAAGCTATGAACAGCGAAAAACTCGAGCAGGTCTGGTCCGAAGTATGCGGCCAGGTGAAAAGCTACAACAATATCGATCCGTCGCAGATCAACGCGTTCTTCTCACGCCTGCATCCGCAGGCTATGAGCGACGGGTTCCTCATGATCACCGCGGACAACGACTTTATAAAGACATGGATCGAGCGTCATTATGTCGAGTTCATCAAACGCGCGCTGAACGACCTGTACCACATGCCGTTCACCGTGATCATCGAAGTGGACATCACAGCCGCCGAGCCTCCCGCTCCGGCGCCTGCTCCTCCCGCCGCGCAGGCAGCCCCGGCGGCAACCATGGCGACGGCGGCAGAAACGCCTGCGCCCGTCAGCTCTCCGCAGCCCGCGGCGGCTCCTGCCGCGAATGCCGCAAGTTCGCCGCAAATCGACGCAGGCCGTCCCGAAGCGCATAGAGGGGCGGTAGGGGAAGAGGTCGCCGGCGTCGGCGCGAAACGAGAAATAGCGCTCGACGGCCCCGACAGCCCCGCGTCCACGCTTACGTTCGAGAACTTCGTCATCGGCGATTCGAACCGCATGGCGTACTCCATGGCCGTGGCCGTGGCCGAGATGCCGGGCAAGGCGCACCTCAACCCGCTGTTCATCTACGGCAAGTCGGGTCTGGGGAAAACGCACCTCATGCGCGCCATCCAGAACTACATCAACGAGACGATGCCGCAGCTTTCCACCATCTACGTGGACTCGGCCGAGCTGTTGAGCGACTACATGGAGGCCAGCGCGGCGCACGACAAGCAGAAATCCAGCTACAAGAACTTCAAGACGCGCTACGAGGAAGCCGACGTGCTGCTCATCGACGACGTCCAGTACCTGCAGGGCAAGAAGCAGACGCTCGACATCGTGTTCCAGATATTCAACAAGCTGACCAGCCAGGGCCGCCAAGTGGTGCTGTCGGCCGACCGCGCGCCGAAGAACATCGACATCGACGAGCGCTACCGCAGCCGCTTCAACTCGGGCGGCACGTTCGACATCCAGCCCCCCGAGATCGAGACGAAGCTGGGCATCGTGAAAAGCTTCGTGGACGAGTACCGCGAGTCGGAAGGGTCGCACGACTTCAACATCCCCGACGACATCCAGATGTACATCGCGGAAAGCTCCAGCTCGAACATCCGCGAGCTGAAGAGCGCCGTCACGAAGGTGATCTACCAGATGACGTTCTTCAACCAGCCCGACCTCAAGCTGGACGACGTGCGCACGCTGCTGGAGAACCACTTCACCGGCGGCCCTTCGAAGCGCCTCACCATCGCCGACATTCAAAAGGAAGTGGAGAACTTCTACAAGGTGAGCCACGCCGACCTCGTGGGCAAGAAGCGCACGCGCAACATCATCTACGCGCGCCAGATAGCCATATACCTGTGCCGCCAGATGCTCGACCTGCCGTTCAACGACATCGGCAAGAAGTTCAACCGCGACCACTCCACCGTAATGTACTCGGTGACCAACGTCGAGGAGAAGATGAAGGAGAACCGCGAGCTGCGCGAGGAGCTGGAAGCGCTGCGCGGGCTCATCAACGAGATGTAGCGTACGCGCGTTCGGCGGAAAGATGACTGAAACATGACTGACAAGTTGCCGAAAAGCGGTGCAACCCTATGGAAAGATAATAAAAGCGATAATTGATGTTGAGGGAGGGTGCTCGGTCTGCACGATCGATTCAGGAAGAATTCCAAGGGTTGACATGCGATAACGTAGGTTTTCCACATTTCCACCGCCCTTATTATTACAACTATTAAAACCTTAGATATATTAGAGAAGATCAAGAGCAAAGAGCAAAACCCGAAAACCCGCATTCATACGTCATGCCGATCATGCGCAATGTTTCACGTGAAACATTCGAACCTCTATAATGACGGCAGCGCTCGCTGCTTCTAGAGAAAGGGAACGTCTTGAAATTCAGCATCAACCAATCGGAATTGCAGAACGCGTTATCCGTGGTGCTCAAGGGCATCGCAACCCGATCGACGCTTCCCATTCTGTCGGGCATCTACCTCGACGCGCACGACGACACCCTTACGCTTCAAGCGACCGACCTCGAGCTGTCCATCCAGTACTCGGTTTCGGCGCTCATCGAGGAGACGGGCAAGGCCGTGGTTCCCGGCAAGCTGTTCTCCGAGATCGTGAAGAACCTGCCCGACGCAGCCGTGCACGTGGCAGCCGAGGACGACTCGGCGGTCATCACGTGCGACACGGCGTCGTTCTCCATCAAGACGCTCGACGCGGAGGACTTCCCCGGATTCCCTCACGTGGACGTGCAGCAGGAAGTGTCCATTCCCTTCACGCAGTTCGCTTCCATGGTGAAGCGCGTGGCGCGCGTGGTGTCGAAGGACGAGAGCCGCGCCATCCTCACGGGCGTGCTGATCACGCTGGAGGACACCACGCTCAAGATGGTGGCCACCGACTCGTATCGCCTCGCCATCACCGAAGCCGAGCTTCCCGAATCCAGCGCCGAGGAGTTCCAGGCGGTCATCGCGGGATCGTTCTTGCAGGAGATATCTTCGCTGCCGCGCTCGGAGGACGACCTCAAGCTGGCGCTGGCTGAGAACCAGATCGTCGTCACGTACCACGACACCGTATTCATCAACCGCCGCCTGGAAGGCAACTTCCCGAACTACCGCCAGCTGCTGCCCGATTCCTACGCCACGCGCGTGAGCATGGACGTGGGGCACCTCGTGGCCGGCGTGAAGCGCACGTCGCTGCTGGGACAGACCAGCTCGCCGGTGCGCTTCGACATCAATATGGCGTCGCAGACCGTGCAGCTGTCCGCCGTGGCGCAGGACGTGGGTTCGGCCCAGGAGACGCTGTCGTGCGAGGGCGAAGGCGAGGACGTGGAGATTGCGTTCAACTACGCCTACGTGCTGGACGGGCTGTCCTCCGTGAACACTGACAACGTGTTCCTCGAAGTGCAGTCATCCATGAAGCCCGGCATCTTCAAGGCGGACGAGGGCGAGAACTTCCTGTACCTCGTCATGCCCGTGCGCATCGCGTAAGGACGCGCGCGGCATATCGTGGATCTGGCCATCGCCCATATCTCGTTTCTGAACTTCCGCAGCTACGAGGCGTTCGATCTCGACGGCATCGGTCCGCTCACGGTGCTCGTGGGACCGAACGCCGCGGGGAAGACGAACGTCGTCGAGGGAATAGGCCTGCTGACGGCGCAATCGTCGTTTCGACATGCGCCCGTCGACCAATTGGTGCGCGCCGGGGCTCCCTTCGCGCGCTTGACGGCCGACGTCACCGACGGCAGCCGTCAGCTTGAGCTGGCGGTACAGATGGCCGAGGGCAAGAAGAAGCACCTGCTGAACGGGAAGCCCAAGCGCACAGCCGACCTGAAGGGCCTCGTACCGTCCGTGACGTTCACGCCCGACGACCTGGAGCTGGCGAAAGGGGCCATGTCGGTGCGCCGCGCCGCGCTGGACGCGCTGGGCTCGCAGCTGTCGGCCAACCACTACCTCATCCGGCGCGATTACGAGAAGGTGCTGCGCCACAAGAACCGCCTGCTGAAGGACGAGGCGCCGGCTGCGCTGGTGGGGGCGATGAACGAGACGCTGGTCACGTGCGGCGCGCAGCTTTCGTGCTACCGCGCCGCGCTGTTCGAGAAGCTGGCGGCTTCGATGGCGTCGTACTACGCTGAGATCACCGACGGGCATGAGCGGCTGGACGCGGGCTTCGTCCCTTCGTGGGAAGAGCACGATCCCCTTTCGTTCGCCACGCGCACGTTCGGGCGCGACGAGGCGCGCGAGGCGCTGGCGGATGCGCTTGCGCGCCGCGGCGGCGAGGAGCGCGTGCGAAAGCGGGCGCTCGTGGGCCCGCATGCCGACCGCATCGAGTTCTTCATCGACGGCAAGAACGCCGCCCTGTTCGGCAGCCAGGGGCAGCAGCGTTCGGTGGTGCTGGCGTTCAAGCTGGCCGAGGCCACGCTGATCCAGGACATTTTGCGCCAAAAGCCGGTGCTGCTGCTGGACGACGTGATGAGCGAGCTGGACGCCGCGCGCCGCCGCGCGCTGGTGGCGTTCATCTCGGGCGACATCCAGACGTTCATCACCACGACGAACCTCGCCTACTTCGACGACGACCTGCTGGGCGGCGCTCGCATCGTAGAGCTGGAGAAACCGCGCAAAACCGGCGAAATGCCTGACGAGGATCGAATGTTTCACGTGAAACATTCGCCGATCGACGCGCAACCGGCGCGCGGGGAGGCCGAAGAGCGCGACGGGCAGCCGTCCGATCCGGCCGAACAACCTTCGGCGCGAATCGAGGGGGACTCATGAGGAAGCTGGGCGAGAGCATCAACGAGCTGATGGCCGCGCTGGCCGCCGGCGACGACGCGTCGCGCAAGGCGCAGCGCGCCGCCGCCGTGAACGTGGCGTGGCGCAACGCGGTGGAGGCCGTGTACAAGGATGCCGCGCAGATGGTGCTCGACCACGTGAACGCCGTGTACATCATGGCCGCCGACGAGGTGGTGAAGGGCGCGACGACGAAGGCGTCGCATACGGGCACGGGCGCGCAGCTGGTGGTGTACGCCGACGACAGCCTCATCCGCTCGGATCTCGATGCGCGCCAAGAGTTCCTCAAGATGAAGTTGAAAGAACAAGGCGAGCACGTGGAGACGTTCAAGATCCTGCCTTCGCGCTTCGAAATGAAGGCTCACCATCCCTTCCGCCGCGCGGAAGAGGACGGTGCCGTCGAGCGCGCTGCGCGCGCGAGTCGCGAGGAAACCCCGCGCACGCCTTTGTCGCCCGAAGAGGAAGCTGCTCTCGAAGCCAGCGTGGGGGCGGTGGAAAGTCCCACGGTCCGCAGGGCGCTCGAGAGGGCGATACGTGCCGATAAAAATCGCATTTAGCGGTTCGATGCGAAAAATAATGATCGAATACGAGATCGCGGCTCGTACGGCTTCTAAAACCCTTCATACTTGATGGATTTTATTGGTATCAAGGCATGGTTATGGTAGAATTTTCAGGTTAGCGCGAATCAGCGCTGCACTCACACATCGCACTATAAAAGGAGCATGTCAGTGGCAAACAAACCTGACCATTACGACGGTTCTGACATTCAGGTCCTCGAGGGCCTGGAGGCGGTCCGCAAGCGTCCGGGCATGTACATCGGCTCGACGGGTCCTCGCGGCCTGCACCACCTGGTGTACGAGGTCGTCGACAACGCCGTCGACGAAGCGCTCGCCGGATACTGCGACGAGATCAAGGTGTGGATCCATCAGGACAACTCGATCTCGGTCGACGACAACGGGCGCGGTATCCCGATCGACAAGCACCCGAAAGAGAAGATCCCCACCGTCGAGGTGGTGCTCACCATCCTGCACGCAGGCGGCAAGTTCGGCGGCGAGGGCTACAAGGTGTCCGGCGGCCTGCACGGCGTGGGCGTCTCCGTCGTGAACGCGCTGTCTTCCCGCGTGGAAGTGCAGGTGCGCAAGGAGGGCAAGGAGTACTTCATCGGCTTCGACCACGGCAAGACGTCCGAGAAGCTGCGCGAAGTTGGCCCCACGAAGCGCGGCAACGGCACGACCGTGTCGTTCTGGCCCGACCCGGAGATCTTCACCGAGACCACCGTGTACGATTTCGACACTCTGGCGAACCGCTTCCGCGAGATGGCGTTCCTCAACAAGGGCCTCAAGATCGTGCTGTACGACGAGCGCGTCACCGATGCCGACGGCAAGCCGCGCACCGAGGTGTTCCAGTACGCCGGCGGCATCGTCGACTTCGTGAAGTTCCTGAACGAGGGCAAGGAAACGCTGAACAAGCCCATCTACTTCGAGGCCGAGAACGACGACGGCACCGTTGAAGTGGCCATGCAGTGGTCCACCTCGTACTCCACGAACTCCGTCATGGCGTTCGCGAACAACATCAACACGCACGAAGGCGGCACGCACCTCGACGGCTTCAAGCAGGCCGTCACGCGCACCATCAACGAGTACGCCCGCTCGAAGGGCATCCTCAAAGAGAAGGATTCCAACCTCTCCGGCGACGACACGCGCGAGGGCTGCGCGGCCATCGTGTCCGTGAAGCTGCACGACCCGCAGTTCGAGGGCCAGACGAAGACGAAGCTGGGCAACACCGAGATCCGTCCGCTGGTGCAGAACGCCGTGACCCAGGGCCTGGCCGAGTACCTCGAGGAGAATCCGACCCCGGCCAAGCGCATCATCGGCAAGGCCACCCAGGCGCTCAAGGCTCGCGAAGCCGCCCGCAAGGCGCGCGAGATGACGCGCCGCAAGGGCGTGCTGGACTCGTTCGCGCTGCCGGGCAAGCTGGCCGACTGCTCGTCCAAGACCCCGGAGAACTCCGAACTGTTCATCGTAGAGGGCGATTCCGCAGGCGGCTCGGCCAAGCAGGCCCGCGACCGCAAGACGCAGGCTATCCTGCCCTTGCGCGGCAAGATCCTCAACGTTGAGCGCGCGGGCTTGCACCGCTCGCTTTCCAGCGACACCATCAGCTCGCTGATCACGGCTATCGGCACGAACATCGGCGACGACTTCGACGCCGACCAGTCGCGCTACCACCGTATCATCATCATGACCGATGCCGACGTCGACGGCGCGCATATCCGCATCCTGCTGTTGACGTTCTTCTACCGCTACATGCCGGAGCTCATCAATCGCGGCTACATCTACATCGCACAGCCGCCCATCTTCGGCCTCAAGAAGAAGAACTCGCGCTCGCCGAAGATCGAGCGCTACATCTACGACGAGAGCTCGCTGGGCTCGGTGCTGGCCGAGTACGACGATCCGAACAAGTTCGACGTGCAGCGCTACAAGGGCCTGGGCGAGATGGACCCGGATCAGCTGTGGGAGACCACGATGGAGCCGGCTACCCGCACGCTTCTGCAGGTGAGCATCGACGACGCCGCCGAGGCCGAGCGCGTGGTGAGCGACCTCATGGGAGACCAGGTGGAGCCGCGCAAGGAGTTCATCCAGAAGCACGCGCGCGACGTCCGATTCCTGGACATCTAGCGTTCTGGTGGTCTGACGACCGCCGGAATACCTCGCTGACTTACTACGCCAACCTGTAAGGTAGGAGATTTATGGCAGACAACAACGATTCTTTCGACGAGTTCTTGAATCGCGCCGAAGAGGATTACGACGCGGGCGACATCGAAGCGGCCGAGGCCGGCGACGAAGACGACGTGCTGAACGACGTCGAGGGCGGTGAGGACGAGTCGCGCCCCGGCGCGTTCGTGTCCGAGGAGAACAAGGCGCGCTCGCTGATCGACATGTCGTCGATCGCGAACCCGCACGGCTCCATCGTCGAAGGCGCCAACGGCGGCGAGGGCACCATCGTGCGCTCCGCCTACCTCGGCAAGGAGATGCAGACGTCGTTCCTGGAATACGCCATGAGCGTCATCGTCTCGCGCGCCCTGCCGGACGTGCGCGACGGCTTGAAGCCGGTTCACCGCCGCATCCTGTACGCCATGAACGAGTCCGGCTACACGCCGAACCGCCCGCACATGAAATCGGCCCGTACGGTCGGCGACGTCATCGGCAAGTACCACCCGCACGGCGACTCCGCCGTGTACGACACGATGGTGCGCTTGGCCCAGCCGTTCTCGATGCGCGTGCCGCTGGTGGACGGCCACGGCAACTTCGGCTCCATCGACGGCGACGGCGCGGCGGCCATGCGTTACACCGAGTCCCGTCTGGACAAGGTGGCCATGGAGCTGCTGCGCGACCTGGACAAGGAAACGGTCGACTTCCAGCCCAACTACGACGAGAGCCTCGAAGAGCCCACGGTTCTTCCCGCGCGCTTCCCCAACCTGCTGGTGAACGGCTCGCAGGGCATCGCCGTGGGCATGGCCACGAACATCCCGCCGCACAACCTGGGCGAGACCATCGACGCCACGTGCCTCATGCTGGACAACCCCGACGTCACCACCGAAGAGCTGATGAAGGCGCTGCCCGGCCCGGACTTCCCCACTGGCGGCATAATCATGGGCAAGAAGGGCATCCGCGACGCGTACGAGACGGGCCGCGGCTCGCTGACCGTGCGCGCGAAGTGCAAGGTGGAAGAGGGCAAGAACGGCCGCAGCTCCATCGTGGTCACCGAGATCCCCTACCAGGTGAACCGCCAGCGCCTGCTGGAAAAGCTGGGCGAGCTGGTGCGCGAGAAGAAGCTGCCCGAGATCAGCAACATCCACGACGGCGCCGACCGCCACGGCATCGACATCATCATCGACCTCAAGAAGGACGCCATCCCGCAGGTGGTGCTGAACAAGCTGTACAAGCACACGCAGCTGCAGGTGGGCTTCGGCGTGATCATGCTGTCGCTGGTGGACGGCGCGCCGCGCGTGCTTTCGCTGAAGGAGATGCTGCACTACTACATCGCGCACCAGGAAGAGGTCATCGTCCGCCGTACGCGCTACGAGCTGGCGAAGGCCGAGGAGCGCGCGCATATCCTCGAAGGCTTGATCATCGCGCTGGACAACATCGACGAGATCATCCACATCATCCGCTCGTCGCAGACCGACAAGGAAGCTGCCGAGCGCATGACCGAGCGCTTCGCCTTGACGGACAAGCAGACCGCCGCCATCCTCGAGATGCGCCTGCGCCGCCTCACCGGCTTGGAGCATCAGAAGATCGAGGACGAGCTGAAAGAGCTGCTGGAGAGGATCGCGTACTACAAGCGCGTGCTCTCCGACGACCAGCTGGTGCACGAGATCATCAAGGAAGAGCTGCTCGAGGTGAAGAAGAAGTTCGGCAGCCCGCGCCGCACGCTCTTGTCCGAGGCGGCGAAGGACCTCGACGTCGAGGATCTCATCGCCGAGGAGAGCATGGTCGTCACGATGACGAAGGCCGGCTACGTGAAGCGCCTGCCCGTGGCCACCTACCGCCAGCAGAAGCGCGGCGGCAAGGGCATGTCGGGCGTGAACCTCAAGGACAACGACTACGTGGAGCACCTGTTCGTGGCATCCACGCACTCCTACATGCTGTTCTTCTCCACGAAGGGCAAGGTGTACCGCCTGAAGGTGTACGAGCTTCCCGAGGCGTCGCGCCATGCGCGCGGCACGGCCATCGTGAACCTGCTGCCGCTTGAGAAGGGCGAGACCATCTCGGCCGTCATCGCGACGAAGGACTTCCCGTCCGACGAGTATCTCATGTTCGCCACCGAGCACGGCATGGTGAAGAAGACGTCGATGGACCTGTACGACCGCACGCGCCGCGACGGCCTGATCGCCATCAGCCTGAAGGACAACGACCGCCTCATCTCGGTGAAGCGCGTGGCTCCGGGCGAGAAGGTGCTCATGGTGTCCAGCGCCGGCAAGGCCATCATGTGGGACGAGGGCGAAGTGCGCGCCATGGGCCGCGACACCATGGGCGTGCGCGGCATGAACGTGCCGCCCATCGCCAAGGTGCTGGGCATGGAGATCGCGCAGCCCGACACCGACCTGTTCGTCATCACCGAGAAGGGCTACGGCAAGCGCACCCCCATCGCCGAGTACCCCGAGCACCATCGCGGCGGCCAGGGCGTGTTCACCATCACGATGACCGAGAAGAAGGGCCTGCTGGCCGTCATGAAGATCGTCGCCGAAGACGACGAGATCATGATCATGTCCGAGGAAGGCGTGTGCGTGCGCACCCCGGTGTCGGGCATCTCCGAGCTCGGCCGCTCCACGCAGGGCGTGTGCGTGATGAAGACGGCCGACAAGGACCGCGTGACCGCGGTGGCCATCTCCAGCCGAGGCAAGAAGAAGAAAGCCTCCGGCGCGCAGGTGGAAGGCGAGGAGCTGGACGAGAACGCCATCGACGAGCTTGAAGACGGCGCCGAAGGCACCGCCGAGATCGAGAGCGTCGAAGAAGCAGAGAACGCGGAAGGCGACGAAGAGTAGAAAACAGCCTCCAGCGTAACCTTGAACGCCCCGCCTCGCATCCTGCGAAGCGGGGCGTTCTCTTTTTGGCGCGCCGCGCTGCTACCCAGCGAATGTTTCACGTGAAACATTCGCTCCCGCACTGCACCTGTCACGCGCCCGAATGTTTCATGTGAAACATTCGGCCTCTTTCGCGTTATCGCTTGCGGCTCTCTTCGTTCGCGATGTTTCACGTGAAACATTTTCTTTCCCGCTTTCTCATGAATGCGAAAAACATGAAGGAACCCGCAGCCCCCTGGCGGGTTGTTGACGTGCCGTATACTGCACGCCTCATGACTGTTATCGACGGCCGCCAACGCGGCCGTTCATGCGAAAGGAGGACGGAAACCCATGTATCGAGCAGCTGCCGCGCAAGCGGCGCGCCTGTCGTCGAAAGCGCGCGGAGCCGCGAAGCGCGCGCAAACGACGCGTCGCGAACGCGCCCTGCGTTCTCCGGCGGAGAAAACCACAGCCGGCGACGTGTTCGTGCTTTCCGTCCCGCTGTTCGTGGAACTGTTCATGCAAATTATGATCGGTAACATCAACCAATTTATGCTGGCGCCGCTGGGAACCGAGCCGGCCGCCGCGGTGGGAAACGCGCTGCAGATCCTCAACATCGTGACCATCGCGCTGTCGGCCATGGGCACGGCTTCCACCGTGCTCGTGACCCGCGTGCTGGGGAAATCGTCGGCGACCAGCAAGGTGTCGGAGATCGCCACTGTGGCCCTCGTGGTGAACGTAGCGCTCGCGGCGGCCATGACCGCGGTGCTGTTCCTCTTTTGGCCGCAGTTCTTCTCCTGGCTGCACATCGACGGGTCCATCACGGGAATGGCGTCGTCGTTCCTGCTGATCGTCGGCTCCACCACGGTGGTGCAAGGGGCGTTCTTCGCGTTCACGGCTTTGCTGCGCAGCTACGCGCGCGGCGCCGACGTGATGCGCGCCAGCCTGGCGATGAACGCGGTGAACATCGCAGCCAGCGCCGTGCTCATCGGCGGCGTCGCGTTCGTCCCGGCGTTCGGGGTGGAAGGCGCGGCGGTAGCGAACGTGGTGGCGCGCGTCGCAGGCCTCGCGGTGGCATGCCGCCTCGTGCTGCGCCATACCGATGTGCGCATGCGCCTGGCGTACCTGCGCCCGTTCCCCTGGAAGACGCTTCGGCGCATGCTGGGCGTGGGCATCCCCTCGTCGGGCGAGCAGATGAACTACGACCTCGCGCAGATCGTCATCCTGTCGTTCATCAACGTGCTGGGCACCACGGTGGTCACGGTGAAGGTGTACTGCTCGATGATCGCGGGCATCGCCTACCTGTATTCCATCGCGTTGTCGCAGGCGACGCAGATCGTGCTGGGGTATCTGTTCGGCGCGGGCAAGTTCGATGCGGTCGCGCGGCGCGTGTGGGTGGCCGATCTCATCGCCGTGGCGCTGACCACCTGCGTGTCCACGCTCATCTGGATCAACGCCGACGCGGTGTTCGGCCTGTTCACCGCCGATCCGATGGTGCACGAGCTGGGTCGCCAGGTGCTGCTTGTGGAGATATTCCTGGGTATCGGGCGTGCGCTCAACATCGTGATGGTAAAGGCGCTCATCGCGGTGGGCGACGTGAAGACCCCGGTGACGGTGAACGTCATCTCGTCGTGGATATTCGCGGTGGCAGGCGGCTATGCGCTGGGAATCGGCTTAGGCTGGGGCATCGTGGGCATGTGGGTGGCCATGTGCGTGGACGAGTGGCTGCGCGCCGGGTTCCTGCTGGTAACGTTCGCACGCGGAGGATGGCGGCGGCGCGCTCAGGAGCGGCGGCCCGAGCCTCGGCTCGAAACGCCTCCGGATGCCGTGGAGACTCCGGCCGTGTCGTACGCGAAGCCGTCGATGTTCGTGTTGAAGAAGCCCAGCGCAACGGGCCGTCCGAAAGAACCGGGCGCCGTCAGCCTGTCGGCGATTATGGGGCTGGCGCTGGCCGACGACGGGGGCTTGACGCATGGGATCGTTCAGGCCGTCATCGATGCCTTGACGGCACTGTGGTAGGCGGCGGAAAGCTTTCCGCCGGCTGAATCGGTCAGCCCTCGAAATCTTCCGGGGCGAGACCTTCGAGAAACTTTTTGAACTCGGACAGTTCGGCTTCGCTCGCTTCCGGTTCCGTCCGCCTCAGCACATAGGGGAACGAAGCACGCTCCAGCACATCCTCCTCGATATAGATGGGAGCTTTCTGCCGCACGGCCAGCGCCAACGCGTCGCTCGGGCGCGCGTCGAGGTCGATGAGGCGGTCGTGCTGGCGCAGCGTGAGCCGCGCGAAGAACGTCGCACCCTGCACGTCGTTGATGACCACGTGGTCGATCTGCGCGTCGAGGTTCGTCAGCGCGTCGAGGAACAGGTCGTGCGTCATCGGCCGCGAGAACCGCGCCTTTTCCAGTGCGATGCCCATTTGCGTCGCTTCGTTCACGCCAACCCAGATGGGGATGATGCGCGACTTCCCTTCTTGGACGATCTCCTCTACCGGTTGCAGCACGATGATGGACGGCGACGGCGCCGCCGAGACGATCAGCGTTTGAACGGTAACGGGAATCATCGGCGCTCCTCCTCGGGCTTCTTGCGTCGCATCGCGCGCGGCCGGCCTACCGATTATAGCGCTTCGGCAGGGTCGCCGGTCGCATCGCCGTGGCGTTTTGGTTTCAAGATACGGACGGTTGTGTTTTCACGCGAGCCTTCAGCAGCTGCTCCATGCTTCGGTACGCGGGCGATTTTGCTCCTTGAGCGTGATGAGGCAAAGAGGGATTGCCTTCGCATCTTCGCTTGCGAGGGGAACCATCCGGCTGCGGGGAAGCGTCTCGCCAAGCGGGGCGATGTTCACCATGAAGCACACCGCGTGCTTGACGTAGAACTGGCGCGGCGCGTCAAACGCGAGCGGTTCGACAATCGGCGATTTCAGCCCGTCTTCGCGGTACATGACCAAGATGGATTCGTTGAAATGGTCGAACGTGCGCGAAGATATCACGCGGTAGGGCTCCAGCTGTTCGAGGGATACGGCGTTTTGGCGGGCCAGAGGGTGATTCGCAGCCATGCAGATTCCTGCGGGAACTGTTCCCATGGGGAAGCAATCGAAGCCGGGGCGGTCGAGCGGCCCTATGGTGATGAGCGCATCGCATGACCCCGCGCGAAGGGCGTCAAGGCCGGCTTCTCCTGTTCCGATGGATGTTTCGGTTCGGGCGTTCAGGTGCTTGTCGAAGAACGCAGCCATATTAGCGCGGGCTTTCGCGTTGTTGCAGAACGCCGGTGCGACGAGGAACAGCCGGAGTTTGACGGGTTTTTCGTCACAGGACTCGCTTATCAGCTCCAACTCTCGAAACGACGAATCGACTTCGGCGGCCTTTTCCAGGAACGCCTCGCCGAGGGGCGTGAGTTCGATGCCTTGATGGCTGCGATCGAACAAGTTCTCTCCGAATTCGAATTCGAGGTCTGCCATCGACTTCGACACTGCCTGCACGGAAATGCCGTGCTCGCGAGCGGCCGAGGACAGGCTGCCGCGATTCGCGACGCTGACGAAGTACTTGATCTGTTTGATGTTCAATGAAGCGTTCCTCTTCCGATGCCAAGCTCGGTGCTTGGTCTTAGCGTACCATGCATCGGAATGCGCACCCGAGTGCACGGCTCTCGAGTTGGAAAAAACGCTGCCGTTACCGGATATTCAAAAACTGGTAAGAAATATTCAAAAAGTGCTTGACCGAACTTAGTGATTCGACGTATAGTGATCAGGCACTTTTTTTGGGCCCGTAGCTCAGTTGGTTAGAGCGCACGCCTGATAAGCGTGAGGTCGCTGGTTCAAATCCATTCGGGCCCACCATTTTTTGCAATAAACGCTCCACCGTGAGCCGAGTTAGCCGGTGGAGCGTTTATTAATTTCTAGACGCGGTTTTATGCAGTTCGCGACTAGCCAAAGAATGTGCAACTTGGGGCATTAGCTCAGCTGGGAGAGCGCGGGCTTTGCAAGCCTGAGGTCAGGGGTTCGATCCCCCTATGCTCCACCATACGTTATTCATCCGAACCCCCGCCGAGAGGCAGGGGTTCGTTGCTTCTGGTCATGATCGGTTGAGAGCCCTGCCGCGCGCGTTCAACTCTCAGATAACACTGTGCGTACCCGGTCGGAGAACTCCGTCGCCCGGTTCCGACTCGCGAACTTATGAGCTCGCTGTCGAAGGGACTTCTCTTTACCGAAGATGTTTCACGTGAAACATTTGTTCGTTTATCATGAGTCATTGTGACAAGTGTTTCACGTGAAACACAGCCTCCCGCGGTTTCGCGCTGCGCTCTTTTCCCACGTGCATTCTGTGAGCGCAAGCCGGAAACATCGCGATCGTGCAGGTGGCATGGTAGAATCCTGCTTCGGATACCAACCGCGAAACCGGCACATGGGGAGCTATGAATCGAACGGAAGCACTGCGCATTTTAGGACTGGACGATGATGCCACGCCCGAAGATGTGAAAACCGCCTACAAGGAAACGGTGCAGATCCTGCATCCCGACCGGTTCGCCAGCAACAAGAAGCTCCAAGATCGCGCGACTGAGCAGTTCAAGAACCTCCAAGAAGCATACGACTACCTGACCAGCGGAAAAGGCTCGCGCACCTCCGCTCGCGATCCGCGCGCCGCTGCCGAGCGCGCCCGCAGCTACACGTCGTCCAACCAGGTTGAGGCGCGCATGGCCGGCGTAGCCGCCGCACGCACGCAGCTGGTTAAGCAGCGCGATGTGGCGCTTGACGAGCGTCGTAACGGCATTGCCATGACCGCTATCGGCGGCATCGTGGCGCTGATAGCCGGCCGCCGGCCGTTCGGCCTGTTCGGTATCGTTGCCGCCATTGCAAGTGCCGCCGCTGTGTGGGGCATCGTGCAGGTCGTGTCGTCCCAGAGAACCATCGCCACGCTCAACGAACATATCGCCGAGCTCAACAAGGAAGAGCGCCGCCTCGCCGAGGAGTTGGACGACGTGTAGCCGCCGTACTTCGCCGGCGGTCGTCTCTCCTTATCGTCCCGATCGCCCGGCAGCGCCTGCCTTGTCGCCCGAAACGTGCGGAATTCAAGCGGAAAACGCACCTTTCGGGCGACAATCGTCCTCTGCGGGAGCGGTACCCGCCGCAGGCCCCATCGCAAGGATCATCGCCGCGCCGATTTAGGCATGGCTTGAATAGAAAGAAGAAGAAAGGCATGAAGCAAGAGAACATCCGCAACGTCGCCATTATCGCGCACGTTGACCACGGCAAGACCACCATCGTCGACCGCCTGCTGTACGCCAGCGGCGTGTTCCGCGAGAACCAGCAGGTTGACGAGCGCGTGCTGGACAGCAACGACCAGGAGCGCGAGCGCGGCATTACCATCCTGTCCAAGAACATCTCGGTCGTGTACAACGACGTGAAGATCAACGTCATCGACACGCCGGGCCACGCCGACTTCGGCGGCGAGGTGGAGCGCGTGCTGAACATGGCCGACGGCGCCCTGCTCATCGTGGACGCGTTCGAAGGCCCCATGCCGCAGACCCGTTTCGTGCTGCGCCACGCGCTTGAACAGGGCCTGCGCATCATCCTAGTGGTGAACAAGATCGACCGTCCGGGCGCGCGCCCCAACGAAGTGGTGGACGAGGTGTTCGACCTCATGGTGGAGCTCGAAGCATCCGACGCGCAGCTGGACTTCCCCGTCGTCTACGCCAGTGCCATGAACGGCTACGCCCGTTTCGCGCCCGACGACGACAACATGGACATGATCCCGCTGCTGGAAACCATCCTCAAGGAGATCCCGGCTCCCGACTGCGAGCCGAACGGCCCGGTGGCGCTGCAGATCTGCACCGTCGACCATTCCAGCTTCGTCGGCCGCATCGGCGTGGGGCGCCTGTTCTCCGGCACCATCCATAAAGGCGAGCCCTCGCTGGTCATCAAGAACGACGGCACGCGCTACAACACCAACATCAAGCAGGTGTTCACGTTCGAGGCGCTGGGTAAGAAGGAGCAGCAGGAGGTGCACGCCGGCGACATCGTGGCCGTGGTGGGCGTGGAAGACGCTGACATCGGTGACATGGTGACCAGCCGCGAGAACCCCGTGCGCTTCGATCCCATCCAGGTGGAAGAGCCCACGATGGCCATCGTGTTCGAGGCATCGTCCAGCCCGCTCGTCGGCCGCGAGGGCGACATCGTGGGAGCGCGCCAGCTCAAGGAGCGCCTGATGCGCGAGAAGGAGAGCAACATCTCCATGCGCATCGAGGAGCTTGAGGACAAGTCGGGCGTTGAGGTTGCCGGCCGCGGCCTGCTGCACCTGTCGGTTCTCATGGAGACGATGCGCCGCGAAGGATTCGAGTTCCAGGTAGGTCGCCCGCGCGTGCTCATCAAGAAGGACGAGTCCGGCCGCAAGCTGGAACCCATCGAGGAGGCCACGGTGGACGTGCCCAGCGAGTACGCAGGCAAGGCCATCGAGGTGTTCGGCAGCGCCGGCGGCGAGATGTCCGACATGTACCAGCGCGGCGACCAGACGCACCTCGTGTTCAAGATTCCGTCGCGCGGCACGATGGGATTGCGCACCCGTCTGCTGAACGTCACGCGTGGCGAAGCCACGATGTTCCATCATTTCTCCGAGTACGGCCCGTATCGCGGCGAGATGAACGGGCGCAAGAACGGCTCGATGATCTCCATGTCCACCGAGAAGAGCGTCGCGTACGCTCTGGATGCGCTGCAGGAGCGCGGCCGCCTGTTCGTGGGTCCCGGCCAGGAATGCTACGAAGGCATGATCGTGGGCGAGTCGTCGAAGGAAGGCGACATGGTGGTCAACATCGCCAAGTCGAAGCAGTTGGGCAACCAGCGTTCGTCGGGCGCCGACAAGGCTATCTCGCTCACGCCGCCCATCACGTTCACGCTGGAAGAGGCGTTGGAGTACATCGAGGATGACGAGCTGGTGGAAGTCACCCCGCAGAACATCCGCCTACGCAAGCGGATGCTGTCGGCCACCGATCGCAAGAAGGCTGCCAAGAAATAATCTATCACTATGTAAGAATGCGCCCTGATCAGGGCGCATTCTTACAAGAGGGAAATAAGGCTTCAGCTCGCGCGAACAGGCGGGTATATCCCTAAACCTGGCGTGGGGACTGTGAATCGATAATGGGTATATTGTGCAACGCAAGAACCCGTTTTATCGCGTGTGCGAGAATACAGCGCAGTACTTATCTCATGGGCGATCCAGTAGGCGGTGCGATGGCGAAGCCCATGTTCGAGGGAAGGGTCATATGAAGAAAACGTACATCATGAAGACCGTGTGCGCGGTCGGTTTGACGGCGGCATGCGCATGGGGTCTGGCCGGATGCTCGAGCGATGACAACGCTTCGTCGGGCACCGGCGGTGTGGCGGGCACGGTCAACGGTGTGGAAATCGCCGAAGACACCATCACCAACTACATCCAGGGCGTGCGCGAGCAGCTGGGTGCTGACGATGAAGATTCGTGGGGCACATGGCTTTCTCAGAACGATTACACCCCTGCTTCCGTGCGTGAAGAAGTGTTCAATTCCTACGCCCAGCGTGAGTTGCTGAAGGAAGGCGTCGAGGAGAAGGGCATCACCGTCGAGAGCTCCGAGATTGACGAGCAGATCGACAAGGTGAAGGCGAACTACGACACCGACGAGAAGTGGCAGGCCGCGCTCGATCAGGCGGGAATGACCGAAGATAGCTATCGCGCTGAAATAGAGCAGAAGCTCAAGGAGAACAAGCTGTACGCATCGTTCGCCTCCGACGAAGATCCCAGCGACGCTGACATGCTGCAGTACGCCCAGATGTACGCGACCGCGTACGACGGTTCCAAGCGTTCCTCTCATATCCTGTTCAATTCCGATGATGAAGCAACTGCTCAGGAAGTGCTCGACAAGCTCAACTCCGGCGAGCTTGACTTCGTCGATGCGGTGAAGGAATACTCGCAGGATCCGGGTTCTGTCGAGCGCGATGGCGATGTGGGTTGGAACAACCCCAGCAACCTGGCGAAAGAGTACAAGGACGGCCTCGAGCCGCTTGAGAAAGGCCAGTTGAGCGGTCTCGTTACCACACAGTTCGGCATCCATATCATCAAGTGCACCGATGTGTACAAGGCTCCTGAAGAAGTGACGAGCCTCGATCAGATCCCGGAAGAGTGGATATCCGTCATCGCTTCGTCGCTGAAGTCCACGAAGCAGCAGGAAGCCTACAAGAAGTGGCTTGACGAAACCACCGAGGCTGCCGACATCAAGATCAACGACATGCCTCAGGGTCTTCCCTATGATGTCGATATGTCCAAGTATCCTGCGCCGAACGCCGATAGCGGCGCAACCGACGGAACTCAGGAAGGTTCGACGGACGGTGCCGAAGGCGGTGAGGCTGCCGACGGTGCTTCTGCCGACGGTACCGACGCTCCCGCTTCCGAGGATCAGGCCGCGACCGATGGCGCCGATTCCTCCGAGGGCAATGCCGATACCGCCGCGGGCGACAACGCCTCCGAGCAGCCTGCGGAAGCCGCCTAAGCTTCGGGAAGGTTGGTTCATCTGAGTTCGACACGGCGGGCGTCCTTCGGGACCCCGCCGTTTCGTTTCTGGCGTGGCTGCGAGTTTGTTTGTTTGACGGCTCACCGGGTTGCTTGCCAGCCTCGGTTGCTTGTGGATCGCCCGTCCCGACCGGATGTTTCACGTGAAACATCCGCGGCCCCTTAGGAGAACCATGGATATCCAAACGCCTCCCTTCCTCGAACTGCACAACGCGGTCGTGCAGCGTGCGGGCGCGCCTATTCTGACGGTCGACTCGTTTCGACTGGAGGAAAGAGAGCATCTTGCGTTGCTGGGTCCGAACGGGTCGGGAAAGTCGACGTTTGTGATGCTGATCACGCGCGAGGTGCTCCCCTTGCACCGGGAAGTGCCGCCGGTTCGGTTTCGCGGCAGCGAGCGTGCGACCCTTGCGGACGTGAAGCGGAGCTTGGGCGTCGTCTCGTCGACGATGCAGGATCAGATTTCCGTACATCTGCCTACGGCGGACGTGGTGGCGGGAGGGTTGTACGGAACGCTGGGCGTCCCGGCGCGGGTCGACGCCCGGCACTTGCATGAAGCCCGTGAGCGAGCTCGTGAGGTTATGGAGCTGCTGGGTGTTGACGAGTTGGCGGCACGCGACATCATGACGCTGTCCACCGGCCAGGCGCGACGAGTGCTCATAGCTCGTGCGCTCGTGCACGACCCCGACGTTCTTGTGTTCGACGAGCCGTGCACCGGACTTGATCCCGAAGGTATGTATTACGTTCGGTCGAGTATGCGCACGCTTGCAAAAGCGGGAAAGGGAATCGTGCTGGTCACGCACTATCCCGAGGATATTATCCCCGAGATCAAGCGCGTCGTGCTATTGAAAAACGGTACGGTGTTCGCCGACGGGTCGAAAGGCCGGCTCTTGACGGATGGCGTGATGAGCGAGCTGTTCGACGTTCCTTTGCACGTGCAGCGCATGATCGCCGGACGTTCTACGGAGCCGGCCACGCAAACTTCTCATTCCGCTGCATCCCCCACGACGTCTCCGCGATCAGCCGTACCTCATAGCACGCTTCCGCGATCCGTTGTTGACGCTGCGTCGACATCTTCTATACCCTGCGCGTCGAGTGCGAAATCCGCCTCGCCCTGTGTGCAAGCAGACGAAAATTTCGATGATGCTCGTGAAGAGGAATATTTCTCGCTTGTGAGTGCGTATTAGCTGTTGTATACTACGTAGCTGCTGCATGACCGCGCAACGCGCGAGCATGCTCGACCAATAAGCGGAGAGATGACCGAGCTGGCCGAAGGTGCACGATTGGAAATCGTGTGTGCTCCAAAAGAGTACCTAGGGTTCGAATCCCTATCTCTCCGCCAGATTACTCCCGCGCCCCCGAGGCGCGTTTCATACGGGGTTTTGCCCCGATCATACGCGGAAGGGTGGCAGAGCGGCTGAATGCGGCGGTCTCGAAAACCGTTTCACCGGCGACCCCGGTGACCAGGGTTCAAATCCCTGCCCTTCCGCCAGTAAACAGCAAACCCTCCCGGCTCCGCCGGGAGGGTTTTTCTTAAGCGTCTGCCTGCAGATGTTTCACGTGAAACGGTTCCGCACAAGCCGTCGGCTCGGCGCGCGATCCCGCCGCCTTCCAACTCCAAGTGGCACAGGATGCCATTTTGCAGGTTAGAAGGTCTTTCCCCATGAACGCCAAAAACGATCAAGCCGCTCGTGCAGATAGTCGTAGTCGACGCCAAGATGGGACAACATTTTCGAATGGCTTATATGCATGTTCTCGTATGCTCCGTTCAACACGATTCTCATCGCGAATTGCTGATGGTTGATGCCCAGCGAACTCAGCTTTATCCCCGAATCGTCCGGGTTGAAGATCGCACCGCCGAGCGAGCTTCCCTCGCTGTTGAGGGTGAACTCGATCACATGGCTGAACTCGTGGAAGAACACGGGCGCGAGCGTTTGATTCCCGACTATTTCTTCGAGTTTGACGAGGTACGCCCACGCCCTCACAAGCTTCCTCTTCGTGATGTAGTCGGCATGGGAGAAGTGCCTGAACCCCTTCCTTCTCCATGAGGTGACGAATCCGTACAGCGGATCGAATCGAAACGGGTTGTTGCGAACGGGCACGACGTCCCGCTGGAAACCGTCTTTCTTGTTCAGCATTCCTAGATTTAAGCGTATCGCCATGCAGCGCCTGTGGTCGAAGCCCTCTTGAAGTTCGCCAGGCTTCGGGATGCGTATTTCGTTCATGTCGATGAACTGGGCGCTGCTCCCGCCGTCGTTCGTGTTGGAGAGGAATATCACCAGATCGATGTTGAGAGGTGTTTTGGTTTTGTGGTCACGTCCCCAAATTTCCAGGTCGTTGAAGATGCCGCGCATGACCTCCTCTTGGTCGAGAGAGGTGGTTTTCTGGTCGTACGTCAGGAAGTAGCCCTCGAACGCGGGAACTTTATTGAGGGCGGTTCCATCGGGAAGCTTTCGAAGCGATTCTTCGGTGAGCTGCGAGATCGAGATCATGTCGAAGCAAGACGAAAGGGTGTAGAGATACGGATCGGGCGCCGGGTGCTCTCCCTTCGCCGGAATCGGGCGATCGTTGACGAACCGGGCGGGCTCCACGCCTTCGGGAAGGAAGTTCGTCAAAACGAGGTAGTTGATGGTTCTCTCTTTCATGTATTCGGGGATGAGCGGCTTCGTGTGCTTGCATCGGACGTTGATCCGTTCGGATTTCTTCGACATCAGCAACAACGTGGCTTCATCCCCCGCGAACGGATGATACTCGGCTTCGGGGGCGGAGAGGTATGAGCCCCAGGATTCCGTGTCGGTCATCTGGTCGAGGGAAAACGTGGGTTCGATGGTTTTGAAGAGGTCGAAAAAGCTGAGGGGCTTCGTGCTACCGCCGTCTGCGCAAAGCGTTTCGTCGTCGTACGGGTCGTCAGCCTCTTCCGGCAAGGTGGAGAGATCCGTATCCAGGGTGCCGGCGCAGTCGAAATGGAACTGCTGGTTCCATCCGTTGTTTCTTGGGTAGGCGATAAGGGGGCTTCCATCCGCCAGCTGGAAGTTGCACAGATCGACAACCAGCCCGTTTCTCTTAGACACGAGATAATACGATCCGTGGCCGGTTGGCTCGAAACGCCAAAGCTGGTGGGTAGCCCCTTCTTCGTATGCGCCTAGCACGATGCGGGCGTATGCGTCGTCCGATGCGTGCTCGATCTGCAAAACTCCCGACGACCGCTCGTCGATGATCAGATAGCTGTCGTCGTCGAAAGAAACCAGGATAAACGTGGAGCTTTCTTCCGTCATCGTAGTCAGCACCAGCGGGGTGTCGGACTCGGTTTTGCCGTCCAGCAAGCTGGCGCTCTTCCTGTCTCTTTCGGAGCCCTCCGCGTTGACGTGCATCGTGTAGCGGATGGGATAGACGATGCATTCGGACGGCAGTGCCAGAGCCATGCGGTCGCTGGCTTGTTCGGGTTCGGCAGTGGAATCCCTACGGCTGTCGGGGTTCCATCCCGGCTCGTCGCAGTCCATCCAACGGGGTCTGAATCCTGAGGACATGGCGATCACTCCTTTTGTCGAGATCTTATTGAGCCGTTCCTTAATTTGATGATATCACCGCACATAATTAAGCGGGAGGAAATGAGTATATGGCGATGAAAAGGCTTTCAATGGTTGTTGCCGGCGGGCGTATCACTCCTCTGCGTCTGCGTGCGGCAGCAGCGCCGGGTTGTAGCTTCCCTCCGGTAGTTTCGTGCGCAGCGCGCCGTCAAGATCAGCCCATCTTGCTGAAATCCCGCAAAGGATCTCTCTGTGCTCCAAGCGAAGCACGGCGAACCGCTTGCGCGCCAGCGAGATCGTTGGCAGGTGACTTCCGATACTGTCGGCTATGCTCGGATTTCTCTAAACTATTATGGAAAAAATCATATATAGGCGAGAGGAGGCTTCATATGCCGTTCCTCACTTGACCGTCCGGCACCCGTGCATAGCTTTTCCAATCACACCCCTCTTTTCAGGAAAGCGAAGATCATGGCCTATCAAAACAAACTTCTGTTTCGCGACGATACGAACGACGACGGCTCCACTCCCTCGCATGGCGGCACGTATCAATCGCCCGATATCATCTCCCACGACCAAATTGCCGACCCGCAAACCGAGCTTTCCGGTTCGTATGCGCGCGACGTGAACCAGCAGGTGTCCAGCGGAAGCAAGACCAATTTCGTGTACACGCGCGTGAAGAGCCTCGACTCGACGCCGCAGGAGGGCTACCTCCGCCTGTACCGAGCCGGCGTCAGCTTGTTCATGACGCCCAGCGTGTGGCGCGGAAACGCTATGAAAACCCCTGCTGGCGATCCATTCGTCAAGGTCAGCGCAACCAGTAAAGGCGACGTCGCCGTCGGCGTCACCCCTTTCGTCCTCGATGCTACGGCAAGCAACCGGTTCTGCCTGGTCGGGATAGCCAACACCGATCGCACGGAAACCGTGCCCGAAGATTTCCGCACGTACGACGAATTCGTCGTATGGGTTCACCAGAATCCGGGCGTGTGCGTCCGCAACCTCAACGTTATCGGCACGACGAAAACCAACTATGAGCAGCTCGACGGCTTGAAGAATCCGGAAGATACACCGCGGCATGCCGCATTCTACCTCACTGCGACTAACGTGCCCGTAGGAACGACGATCGGTATGCAGTGTGAACCAGCGAAGCTCGAAGCCAGCGTGGTGACCTCATCTGAAACCGAGACGCTTTCGGCGGCCGTGCCTGCCGTGCCGCCGCATTTCGATGGGTTCGTGCGTGTGTGGGCTGTGCTGCCTCCGTCGGAGCCCTCATGGCCGGACGATGCTCGACTTGATTTGGACTACGGCGTGGAGATGGCTCCATCCATGCAGAGCCACCAATGGGGCGTCCATCCGCGCGAGGTGCTGTGCGCTGCCGACGCAAGCCTGTTCAACTCGGTGTTTCGCCTGGTGATGGTTGGATCCTGCGGCACTATCTTCAAGTCGGCGTAAGGGGGTCGCATGGAGTACGCAGAGCAGTACATCGCGCTCTGCCTTGGCGGCGCGGGCAGTGCTTCTGCCCCGGCGCCGGGTATCGTGTTGGACGGAACCGCGCCCTTCACGCTCGATATGATGGTGCGAGGCATTCCGGTGGAAAGCGCCGCATCGGTGCTGCACCAGGAAGGGGCGCTCGACGTCAGGCTGACGGCGAAGGGGTTTTCCTTCTGGCGCGAGGGGTTTGGCATCTTTTCCACTTCAAGCGACGGCGAAACGTTTCAACAGGGCGAGTGGAACCACCTGTGCATCGCCTACGAGCCGGGAACGGTGCGCCTGTTCGTCAACGGCGCGCTCGATCGCGTTGTGCAGAAGCCGTGCAAGGGAAGCGCGTGCTCGAAGCCGTTTGTCGTGGGAACGGGCGTCAAGGGAGGGGTGCGTCAACTGCGGTTGTTCGACCGCGCGTTCGGAGGGATGGAAGTGCAGGATCTGCTGCTGATGGACTTCGCCGATATCCGGGCGTCCTCCTACGCGAGCTCGCTGGCGGCGTTCTACGACTTCGGATGCAAGACTCCTGTCGAGCGCGTGTCCGGCTCGACTATCGCGCTGCAGGGCGATGCGAAGATGCGCGCTCTGTTCCCTTCCGTTCAGCTGCGGGGCAGCGCGTACCTGGCCATCTCCAACGAACCGGGGATTAACCCTGCGGGGCGGCGCAACGACGCCTATTCCATCCAGGCTTGGATCAGGCTCGAACCGTTCGACGGCCAAGACGCGTATACCGTGTTCGCGAACGGCGACTTGTCGGAGGAGGCGGGCATGTCGCTGTACGTGGCGCGCGACGAAGCGAGCTGGCGCCTATGCGCGCTGCGCGGCGACGAGGAGCCCATGATTTCGAAGGGGCTCGTGCAACCGCAGCTTTGGACGAACGTGTGCCAGACGTATGACGGCCTCCAAACCCAATCGTTGTACGTGGACGGCGTACTGGACAGCCAGATTTCCACATGCCTGCCCATTTCAGACGTGCTCGAGGAGCCGAAACTTCGCATCGGCGCCGACCTCTCGAACGGAAGCGACAACGGCAAAGACTGTTTCTCGGGCGCCATCTCGCGCGTGGACGTATGGAACCGCGCGCTCACGGCCGAGGAGGTGAAAAGCTACGCCGCCGAAGAGCCTTCGTTCGACGCGGAAGGGCTGCAGGCATCCTACGACTTGAGCTTCGCCGACATCAACAACGCCGTGTCCAGCGATCCTATAGGATTGCGCAACGGCGTAGTGGTCGACGACGTCAGACAGGAGGCAGGTACGACTCCGATGCCGACTGCATGTCCGCCGAAGCCCGATCCGTTGAGCGACGAGGAGCTGCGGCGTTGCCGAGCCGCGTGCCTGAAGGGGAACGACTCCTCTCCTCTGCGCGTGAGCCGCTTGGAAAAGGATGGGTATGTGTGCTTCGTCGGCCACTACCACGACGGTTCGCAGACCATCGCGTGCGCGAAGGAAGGATACGACGAATGGACGCTGTGGTATATCGAACTCGTTCTGCTGCTGGTGGGCGGCGTGCTCACCGTGTTGGCAGGCGTGAGGATTGCCGGAGGCAACAAGATCACCAACTTCATCGTGACGAAGATCATGCCTAACCCGGCGTTTCGCTCGCTGTTCTCGGGGCCGGTGTCCTTCAAAACCATCATCACGTTCTTCTACCTTTTGAAGACGAACGGGTTGCTGACACCGCTTTTGAAGGCCGCTATGAGCGGGCTGCGCTGGTTCAAAGTGGCCTGGTCGATTGCCGTGATGACAACTATGGCTGTAGCTATTTGCACGGGCATGGGTCTGCTCTATTACGCCGCGGCGTTTGCCGACCTGGCCGTCAGCCTGATCGTTCACCTGGCCGACATGCCCGCTTCGGGTACGTTGTTGCCGTGCGGCGTGAGCGCGTTGTTCTTCGATCATCATGCGGTGACGAGCACTGTTCCGCTGCCTACGGGCGAAGCCGACGCCATCGCGCTGGCTTGGAACGGGACCCAGCTCGTGTCCAAGCCCGAGTGGGATAGCAGCAAAAGCGACCCGTGCGCCTACTGCATCGAGGCGGTCAAGGGAAAGAAGATCACGATCAAGGCGAACCTCACGTGCTCCGACCCTTCATTGACTTCCGTGAAAGTGCGTGCCGTCGACAAGAGCCGATCGACGTTGCTCGGCGATTCCGACGAGATCGCGGTGACGTTCAGATACGGGCGGGCCTCGGGCGCGACTTTGGCGTTTCCTCGTCACGCGCTGGCAAACAAGGGCGTGGGCAAGCACGAGCTGCAGCTGGAGTGGCAGTGCTACTATCAGGGCGGATGGAAGAAGATGTCCACTACGAAGCATGTAATGTATACGTTGCTGTCGTACCCGAACGAGCCGTGGCTCAGCCGCAACGGATCCTCCCAGTATCCGTGGGTTTCGCTGCTCGAAAAGGCCTGCTCTTGGGCGTCGGGGAAGAAGACGCCCGCCGAAGCGGCGGGCGCGATCGAGCGAAAGGTGAACGAAGGGCTGGGCCTCGAATACGATACGTCGGGATGGGGGCGATCCTACTACTGCACGAACACGGGCTACTTCCTGTTGGGCAATTTCTTGAGGCAAACCTCTTCTCTGGTCAACTGCACGGACTGCGCGATCATCGTGACCACGTTCGCCAACGCGTTGGGCTGCGACTTGCACGAAGCGCGCATGGAGGATCCTTCGCCGAGCAACAAGCAGCAATTCACGTTCTTGAAGGTGAAATCGATCGGCAAGAAGGTCTGGCAAGATGGCAGGTTCACCTATCATGAAGTGGCCGTATCCAGGAAAGCGGCGACGACGAACAATCAAGACCGTGCGGTGTACGACGCATGTTGCACGCTCAACGGGTCTGATACGCCCTCTTCGGCGAGCAAGCGAGATCCTGTGCTGTCGAACGGCATGAACTTCTCCGACTTCGACGATACCGAGCCTATCCCGCGTACGATCACGGCGCGATCCTCCTATCGGGAGCATTTTGCAACGAATGACGCGGCGGGTGTTGGAAGGTGTGCCTACGTTTGGTCGAGCGAGACCCGTCGTCCGGCTATGCCGTAAGGAAGGATGGATCATGGACGTAAACGCTCTTTCCCAGCTGTACGGATCTGATCGCTGGCCGCGCCGCGCGGAGCTCGACGGCCGCTGCGAGCGGTTCGTCATACCGGATGCCTTGTTTGATGGAGCGGGGTTTCGCCTCGTATGGCGCGACGCGTTGCCCGGCGCGCGCCATTCGTACCGCAGCTTCTACCATCGCGACGACGACTGCCGCCTGATGGTTGATGTCTTCGCTGCTTCCTCGTTCGACGACGCGAAGCGGGAGCTGCTGGCCGGTTTCTACAATTGCACCTCTCTGGTGCCGCCCTCGGTTGTGCCCCAGCTCGGCGACGTCTCCTATGGGAATCGAGCCGCCCAGCAGTTCGTGCGCGGAAATCTGTTGGTTAGCGTGGCGAATGCAGGCACTGTGGAGGTCGACGTCCGACCGTTCGCCGTCGCCCTCGACGAGAAGGTGTCGGATTGTTTGCATTGATACTTATTCATGAATAATATAATTAAGTGTATTTACCTCGAAAGATAATTATTCAATGAATATTTTTGGATAATCTTTTTATGCTGTGCGTGAGGTTCTATAGTTGCTCCGTAAGAGATGAATACGAAGAGAGAAGGACCCTCCATGAACCAGGCATCTCAGACCCTCGCGCAGCTCAAGAAGGCCAGCAAGCTCGTCCGCCTCGCCT